>Ga0208158_1000161_pt1 | contig 28782 bp, 38 predicted proteins | sample 8_EtaG_FD_184081 | JGI IMG/M metagenome (GOLD analysis project Ga0208158, IMG submission 184081) | Marine viral communities from the Subarctic Pacific Ocean - 8_ETSP_OMZ_AT15162 metaG (SPAdes) (version 2) | ecosystem: Environmental > Aquatic > Marine > Oceanic | place: Pacific Ocean | collected...
ATCTTATTATCATTTATAATAGTATTATCTTTTATTACTCTTGCTATCATTCTATATGTTTTTCTAGTTAACATTGTTATCCCCTTTATTATTTAAGTTAATATTATTTATTTTACATACAAACGGACTAAAACAACCCTCAAAATATTTAATTTCATAATAATTATTATTATATTTAAACGACCAAAAATTAACGCCAAAATTATAATCATTAATATATTTATGTATTTTATCCCATTCATTTATTAAACCGCGTTTTACTAGTGCATTTAATACGCGTCCATCTGTTACTATTTCGTAATTATCTGGATAATTTACGTGACTATGTTGCATTATTATATTCATTTTGTAACCTCCAATTTATAATATTCAATCGCTTTTATTATTCTGTCAATATCAGCTTTTAATTGATAGTTTTTAGATTCTAACTCATCAATTCTATTATTTAATTTACTTGTTATTTCTGTCTCTTGGTCAATATCTGGAATATCTTTTGTAAATGCAATGTTTCCAGATTTTAACAAATCAAATACATTATTTATTTGTTTTTCTAATAAGTCAACCTTATTATTTAATGTTTTATTATCCACTTTACAACCTCCATTTATTTAATTTACATAACTTACACTACATAATTTAATATAAGTTCCCATATATTTTTATATATTTTATATTATTTTATATTGTTTATATTGTTTAATATGTATTATATTTGATTAGCCAACAACGGCACAATAGAAACGGAGATAGAAAAATGGAAGAGAAAAAAACGTATTATAAAGAGGACTTAATAGAGGGAGCAATAGAAGACCTTCAAGACAGAATAGAGTGGTGCGAGAAAGAAGAAGAGAGATATGACGAAGACGATTTAATTTCAGAGGTAGCCGACAACAACATACCAGTTTACACATACGATTTACTACAATATGCAAGTAACAATTTTGACTTAATTTATAAAAATGATTTATGCTCAGAAGACGCCGATTGCATACAAATAATACAAGCAAATATATACGAATTACTTACAGAAGAATTATACGATTACATTAATACAAAACAAGGAGAATAAAATGGTACAAGTAACAATGAATGAAGATTGTCAATTTTTAAAAGACATAGAAAAAAATAGTTTAGATACTAATTTCATGGGTACAAACAAAGGGCTATATAATTTAATGATTGCAAGAGGTCAAGTTAAGTTATTTAGCAAAGGCATAAAACCTACGCAAAAATGGACATTAAAGAGCGTAAAAAATTATTTTGGTATCAAGGGTAATACACAAAGTATTTTAGACCAATTAAATACATTAAATCAAATAATAAAGGAGGGCTAAGAAATGTATAAAGTAGACATAGATAGATTAGTAAGGTGGGCAGTTGATAGTGATTTGGAGAAATTTGCAGAAGACGCATATGGAGTTACGGGTACAGCATTTGAAGTTGCAAGTAATGGAGATTATTTAAGAGGTAAATTCAGACAAATGCAGACCCATTTTATAATGTGGTTAGGTGGGCTAGATTCAGGGAACAGAATAAGATTAGCAAGAAATATAACAAAAGGAGAAGAAAATGAATAAAGCATTATTTGATTGGCTAGATAAAGTAGAAGGCAAGAAATATTCAACGTATAAACTGATAAAGAAATTAAGGAAAGAGGAGAAGAAAAGATGAAAGATTATAAAATTATAGAAGGTTTTATAGAATGGTTTATAAAAGAACAGAATGATGATTGTTGTCAAAAAGATATTATGCTCGATTCATTAGTAAGATATTTAGAAGAGGAGAAGAAAAAATGAAAATGGAAGATTATTACACAAAAGATGAGATTGACTACATGTGCATATGTTGCGGTTTAAATCCAAGAAACATAAACGATAGCATAAAGGATATGTGCATAGAGAAATTTGAGCAGATGATATTGGATAAAATAAACGAAGCTGAAGCAAGGAGGTCGTAATGGAATATTACAAAGACATAAATAACATTGTCAATGATATGCTGACAATAGGAAACGAAACAGAGAAAAGGGAGAAAGAACTCATGGAAGAAGAAAAACAAACAAGCAAAAGAATCATAATACCCATTACAGAACATGATTTAGAAATATTTAAAGAAATTGTTGATGGAACAACAACGCATGTTGACTGGGCTTTTGTTACACAAAACACTAATTGCGAAGAACTTATTAATGTTAAATTTACAAAAGACACGGAGGAGGAATAATGTATCAACAAAGCGAAATGAGAGACTGGGAAGATTTATTCTATCTGTTGCAATGTTTAAATCCAGAATCAGACAAACCATCACCACATTGTTTAGATGAACCAGAAGATACAGCAAGATGGGAAGATATTTGCTATCTTATGGACAGATTAAAACCAAAGGAGGAAGATGATGTTAGATAATGATGGTAAATATTATTGTGAAGAAGAAGGTTGTGGTAGAGAACTTTGTGGCGATATGGTAGGTAGTTGGTTTTGGCAGTTATGTACATTTTGCTTTGAAGAAAAGGAGGAGGGATAATGGGAATGAAAGACAAAGCAATGGAATTTCTTGAAAATGGTGGATATAATCTGGAATATGATGAATGGAATTTACCACGAGTAGAGGATATGGAAGCAGTAATAGATGAAGGAATACCAGTATGGGAGTATTTTGGAAAAACAGAAAGAGAATACTATGGAGGCGAACAATGGTAGAAGGTATTTTAGGTGTTATATTTGTTCTATACGTAGTATTTACAATATTAAAATCAATAATAACAAAAGGAGAGTAAAATGAAAAAGACAAACGCAGTATGGTATGTAGTAATTGCATTAACAATATGGTGTACATGGAACTCAGTTGGTAAGAACAACTTGGTTACAGCATTATCATATGTTGAAGCACAACAGGAAATAATGGTAAGAGAAACGGCTTACATGACAGATAGGTTATATGCACTTGAAAATGCAGAACCTGAAGTAATTGTTAAGGAAGTCATTAAAGAAGTAGAGGTTCCTGTTGAAGTAATAAAAGAGGTAGAGGTTATCAAAGAAGTAATGGTAAAAGATACCACTGGAGGACAGGAAGATGTCCAATAAACAGGCAATGTGGTCTGTTATGGCTATGTTGACAATATGGTGTGTATGGAACACAGCAAAAATCAACAATGTCAAGACTGATTACGAGAACATGAATAGTATAGTCAATAATTTGGCTGAAGAATATCAGGAAGAAGAGAAGCAAGTATCTACTGAATATGAAGATATTTATTTTTCTCAAGTATTTGCTGAACAAAGAGCTTTATATGGCGGTGGTCATGTGTTTGAATGGAATGGTAATACATATACGACCGATTATAAAGAAGAAGAAACAGCAAGTGCTAATGGTTGGGTATTAAATTCAGATGATTATGATGACTATTGCAAATCAAATTATCATGACTCATGCGGAGTGTGTGATGGTAATGGAGCAACTAAATGGTTTGCAGATAGAGATGGAGATGGATTGGGAGATTCAACAACTTTTATCAAAAGCTGTGATGAACCCGTAGCAAGTAGATAACAATAACATAGAGAGTCAGTGACTGGTCACACAAGGGAATATGTCACACAAAACAGGTAGAGCTGATGGCTCTCTATAAAACAAGGAGATAAAATGGAAAAAGAATGTGCAAGAAAATTATTTAAAGTTCAAGTTATACAAATAGCTCTTTTTAATCGATTAAATGATAAAAGAATTTTTGATGAAAGTTATTTATGTAATATTATGGGAGCATTTGAAATAGACGAAATTGTTTTAGATTATATTCCTATACCTGAACATAATTGTGAAGGACAAGAAAACTACGATGCAAAAAAAACATTATGTAACCGAGACTGGTATTTTGAGCAATTAAGTTGCATAGCAGATGAAGTGAAATTTGAAGATTATCATCGAGGATTAAGTAACATTGTTATTAACAACAAAGAGATAGATTCATATTTAGATGATTTTTTAGAAAAAATTTACGAAAACCAAATACAATAAAAGGGAAGGGAATAATGGCAATACATATAAAAGACATACAAGAAGCAATAACATTAATTAAAGAAACACAAGTAAGTCTCAGAAGATTAGCAAAGATAATAACCAATGAAGATTTAAGAACCTTGCAGCCAAAGATTGACAAGTTTCTTGAAGAGATAGAAATAGATGTTTACACTGATTGAGACACTATTGAGAATGAAAATAAATGAAAATAATATTAGGAATAAATGATAACAAATAATAATATATATACTAGGATATGTATATAGGAAAGGAAAGTATATGGAAGATAGTAAAGTAATAACTTACCCACTAAAAGTAGACAAGAAGGAATGGAATAAATTCAAAGGAACATCCTACCTTTTAGGCTTTGATACGGTTAATGACTGTTTGAAGCATTTAATTGAAGAATGCGTAAAAAGGGCTAATAATGCGAAGTAATAGCCCAATTGATATAGAAGGTATATACAGCGATTATCTGGACAAAAAACAGGAAGAAAACCGCTTAAATCGATATTCTGGCAATGAAAGCTGGTATCATGCAAGCGGAGCTGGTAGTTGTTCAAGAAAGTTGTACTTTGAGTCAGTGGAACAAGTAGAACCAACGAACCCAATTGATGCAAAAACTAAAAGATTGCTAAGATTGGGTAATGTGGTGCATGATGATTTTGAAAAAGCCCTTCACTACTATAATAGAGATAATAATAGAGATAATAATAGAGATATCTCTAGTGATAAAGAAAAAGAAAATAAAGAAAAAGAAATAAAATTTCACACTGAGGGAGAGGTAAAGGTAGAAGAACTCAACGTTAGAGGATTTTATGATATTGTAGTAGAAGGAGAAGAGGTTTACCTGTATGATTTAAAAACTTGTGGTGGATATTCATGGAAATTAAAGTTTGGTAGAAAACCTGCTTTTAATCCATCTATTCACTATGAATTGCAACTTGGTACATACGGGTATGCAGTGAAGCAACAGTTCGGTAGGCTTGATGGAATGTTTTTGTATTATTACAATAAGGATACTTCCATGATGAGGGCAGTGTCGGTGCCTTTAACATACGTTTCAAGAGCCTACTTGTTCTGGAGAAATACCAAGGATGAACATAAACATGGATTGCCACCGTTTAGAAAAGGTGTATCACCTGTACAAGATTGGCAGTGTAATTATTGTCAGTTTCTAGACCATTGCAATCCACTAAGATAGGGAGATAAATATGAGTAAAGAAACTGAAAAACAATGGGAAAAAGAGAAAAAAGAGGCTATAATGAGAAGATTTTCAAGTAGCTTATGGTCAACTGAATATACTGACGAATTTCTCAATGAAGTAAATATTGCAGATGGTTTATGCAGGATTGCTGAACATTTAAGTAAAATTGCTAAATTAATGAGTGAAAACAAACAAACAAAGGAGTGAATATGAGTAAAACAACACAAAACACATTCATGAAGCTCTATAAAACAGACGTAAGTAAATATCAGAAGAAAAAGGGAAAGTTTACTTATTTGTCTTGGGCAGATGCATGGGCATTGCTAAAAAAACAATGTCCAGATGCTAGATACGGAGTTACAAAGGCAGAGGATGGTTCTCCATTCTTTGTCACACAATGTGGTTTTTTTGTTGATGTATGGGTAGAAGCTGATGGTGTATCACTATCACAAATTCATCCCGTACTTGATAATAGAAACCAACCAATTGCTGAACCAAATGCTTTTCATATTAATACAAGCATACAAAGAGCATTAGCTAAAACTATTGCATTACATGGATTAGGTTTATACATCTTTGCGGGTGAAGATTTACCTGAACCTGATGCATTAACGCCTGATGAGGAGGCGAAGTTGTATGAATTAGCTAAGTCTATTAGTAAAGAACTTGTTAATGAGTTAAAGGCTAAGGTTGCAAACATGGAAATAAATGCTAATAACTATGAAGCATGTATTGAGAAAGTCGAACAAATGATAAAAAACAAAAAAGGAGATAAATAATGGCTGATATCAATGACGCATTTGACGGAGTAACAGGAAAACAAAGTTTCTTTATTCCTGGTAAAAAAGAGAAGAAGGACTATAAACCTTTTGCTAAAGGTGAATACTTTGGACATATCGTTGAATGCGAATCAAAAGAGGTTGATGTAAAAGGTGGAAAGCATAAAGCTAGATTATATACTTACACTTTTCAAGCATCAAAAGAAAACAAAGACAAAACCTTTCAGTATGAAAACATAAATGGACAGATGGAAGATACTAAAGGCGATTGTTATGTTGGTAGTAAATTCAGAGGTAAAGTATGGAGGTTCTTAGAGCCAACAGAAAGAGATACCTTTGAATCATATCCTGAAGGAAACTCAGGGTACTTAAGATTCTGCCAAACTATAGGAGTTGAATGTCCTGTAGAAAAAAGAGTCGTAGATGGTAATGAAATAGAAGTGCAGCTATTGCCTAATTTAGAGACAGGGGATATGCTCGGAAAGCCAGGAATCGCTTTTGTTGACCTTGGGAGACCATGGACAAATAAAAAGGGCGAAAGAAAGCAATATTGGGATTCTAAATTCATCAAAAAGTGGGAAGATGGAGAAGAAATATCAATAGCGGAAAGTTCTAATGCGATACCATTCTAGAAGAAAAGTAAAAACAATGAAGAGAGTGTTTATAAATGTGCTTTATAAAATAGGAATGCCTGTTAAAAGCATAAAAAAGGTAGTTGGATTGTCTAGGGCTACTGTTTATAGACACATAAATAGGTAATAACTATGGGAGGGCGGAGTTACCCCACTAATCATATCGCTCTGCCTTCCCACTCCCTAAATTGGAGGATATATGAGACAGACAGTTAAAGGTAAAGGAAAGTTAAGATTTTGTCCGACAAATAAAGTTTGTTGGTCGCTAACAAGAGATGATGAATTAAAGATATTTCGAGACATGCCAACGTATGGTCTTGAAAGAGAAGAGATACCAGAAGAACATAAACCAAGGAGGATATAATGGGTAGAGCTATAGACATGGAAAAAGATATTGATAAGTTAAAAATAGAAGTAGAAAAACTTAACAATATAGTTAGAGGTATGGCTAGTGAGCTTACTGAAGTAACAGATGCGTTATTTGAGGAAGAAGAAACAGAAACCAAAGAGGAGAAAAAAGATGGCAAAGAAAAAGCCAACAGCAAAGGAAATGGAAAAGGTAATAAATCTAGTGATACAGCAGACGGAGATTCTGATACAAAGAGTAAATAAACTAGAATTTATAACTGAGACATACCATGAATACAAAAATGAAAAAGAAGACTTTATTAAATACCTCAATCGAAAGGTTGAAAAAAGTAATAAAGACAGAGATGGCGATAGTTCACGTAACAACGAACAACAAAATATTTCTAAGCCTGCAGGAAGCGATAAAGGAGCAGGAAAAGATACAAAAAAAAAGTCAAATAGTAAAAAAAAAGAGGGAAAAGATAATGAAAGTATATGAAATATTATCAAAAGTGTTATCTGAGAACGAATGGGGAATATTCTTTAAAGGAGAGCCTATAGAAGGATACCCAACTCAAGATGGCATGAAGATGTACAAAGTAAATGAGGTTGCATCTGACAGACTGTATGATGCAATAGAAAAAGAGATAATACAAACGGAGAATCAATGCCAACAAGCAAAGACAAGTTCCGAGGAAGAACAGACAGAGAGCAAGTAATAGACTGGCTTAAAGCTGACTTGAGATATTACCAAAATAATGTCGGAGAGATAACAGAATACGGAACTTTAATAGACGAAAAACTTATTAACGCTGTTAAATTTAGGATACAAGCATTACTTAATAAGTTATAAACAAAAATAGGGAGAAAAAATGGAAAATGCACTACCATATGATATTGTGGCGGAAGATGCTGTGCTTGGGTCTGTAATAGCAAATCCAGGGGAGTATGAGGCAGTGGCTAGATACTTTTCTGATGATAATGTTTTTTATCAGAGAAGAGCGAAGCTACTTTGGAATAAATTAAAGAAAATGATTAGAGAGAGGCAGACAGTTGATACATTGACTGTATGCATGGCTGTAACTAAGGAAGATATAGATAAAGGCTTAACAAAGCATTATATTACAGGATGTACCTCTGAGACATGCGTAAAGGGTATGACGGAATATTACGCCAATAAGCTATATGAAAAATATCTTTTAAGAAAGATTATTGTTAAAGCAGATGATATAAAGAAAAATGCTCAAGATAATAAGAGTGATATTTATATGACAATAAGCGAAACACATTCAATCTTATCTGAAATTTTAAACATAAGACCTTCAATGGCTACTGATATTAATGATGTTATATCCGAAACTGTAGATAGTATAAAAAATAAGACTTCAAAATTAATTACAACAGGCTATGGTAAACTAAATGCCTTTTCTGGAGGCTTAACAAGGGGAGAAATTACAATTATAGGCGGAAGACCAGGTCATGGTAAGACGACAGTAATGATTAATATGCTAGCTAATATTCTTAAAGATGGTCATAAAGCTATATTTTTTAGCAGGGAGTTACCAAACTCAGAGCTTGTAAAAAAGATTGTTTGTTTAGAATCTGGGAAATTAGATTATGGTCAGGTGCGTAAAAACATATGGACTAATACTTCTTTAAAACATTTCGAAGAGGCTTTATCTTTTGTTAGGAGTAAGTATTCAAGCGATAAGTTTTTAATGTTTGATAATGTAAGAGATTTTGCAGCATCGTCAAGTGAGGTTAAAAAGTTTAAGCCTGATATTATATTTGATGATTATATACAGCTTATTGCATGTGATAGCAGAGAAGACCAAAGAAGACTACAAATAGAGAAACTTGTTAATGATTATAAATGGCTTGCGAAAGAAACGGATGCTGTTGTTGTATTGGCTTCACAATTAAATAGAATGATTGAGAGGGCAGGAGTGAGAGGAAAAGCATTAATGCCTCAGCTATCTGATTTAGCAGAGAGTGGAGCAATAGAACAAGTAGCGGAGAACGTATTCTTTAGCTATTATGACTATAAAGTAAGAGGAGAAGCAGGTAAAGGTAAAAATACACTGACTATATCAGCAGGAAAGGTGAGATACGGAGACAGCGGTGATGTTGATTTAGTTTACGAAGGTAATAGATGTAAAATATATAACGATTCAGGAGAAGCGATAGATGAAAAAGCAGCGACAAAATTGCAAGAAAATAAAAACGCAAAACAGCTTGAAATACATAGGGATTGACCCAGGTAAAAGCGGTGGTATAACTGTTATTGATGAAAAGGGCAATATAGATGCATATAAATGCCCTGAAAAAGTTTTAGACATGTCAATGACATTTAAGATAATAATAGGAGATACTGCTCCAGATAATGTTAAGCTATTAATGGAGAGAGTATGGGCAAGACCAGGAAACGCTGTAAGAGCCGCATTTACATATGGTGTTAATTATGGTCAGTGGCTTGGTATTGCAGCATCATATGAAATAAAAATGTATACAGCGTTGCCAAACGATTGGATTAAGTGGGTAGGATGTCCTAAAGCATTGCCAGTTGCAGATAGAAAGCGATGGTTAAAAACAAAAGCAAAGGAACTATACCCTGAATTGAAAAAGGTTACATTAAAAACTGCTGATGCAATATTAATATGCCATTATGCAAAAGAGGAATATTTTATAGATTGATATATTTACAAGATATAATAAGAATATTTGGAGAATGCTATAGAAACAAGGGAGGTGAATGGGTGAAAGTAACAGAAGAGTACGCTAAAGGGTTTGACTTAGATTTAAAATTTGGTCAACTTGGAGAAAAGTTTGTTGACGATATGCAAAACGGCAACAATAAAATAGAAGTAAAAACAGAAAGAGATATTTGGAAAACAACTGGTAATATAGCTATAGAATTGAAGTATAAAGGCTATCCATCAGGCATTTCTACCACTGAATCAAGCACATGGGTACATTTATTGAGCTATAAAGGGGTTATACAGGGCGGATTTATATTCCAGGTAGACTCACTTAAGGTTTTAATAAAAAAACGCTATAAAGATGGTAAATTAAAAATGGTAATGGGTGGGGATGATAATATGAGTCAAATGGCATTGCTGCCAATTAAAGAACTTTGGGGTTAAAATCCTTGCTCTACTGACCAATCATGGTCATCATAAAAGTTTTTAATATTATGTTTTCTTGCATAAACAGGAAGATGTTTCATGAACTCTATTAATCTTTTTCTGTATTCAGATTCAGATTCAAATAAAGTCATGGTTAATTCTTTAGCGTCTTTAGATTGTTGTAACCATTTAATGAACTCTAATGAATTTCTTTTGCCTTTTTTGCTTGATTTATATAAACTGCCTTTATTTGGATTTAGTTGTCTTAATTTTCCTTTAATCATAGATTCGGCTTCTTTAAAAGCGACATCCATAGACCTTCCAAATCTAACCCTATCATGAGCAATGGCAAAAAATGTAGCAAAGAAATGTTCAGCAAATTCTTCTTTTCCCTGTAAATAAAAACTATCTTTAAAATCTTTATAATAAGGGGACAATTCATTTTTTTGCATTTCCTCTGGCATAGGCTTACCTTTTTCTTCCATAAAATCTCTGTAAAGTTTTGATATTCTAATCCTATTACTATTCAATTTATTAAACTTACGTTCTTTTATTTTTAAAGCATTACTATATCCAGAAAATGTTCCTTTCATTATATTTTCACCAAATTGACTAAAATTAGATTTACCGTCAGCCAATTGACCTATTTCCATAACCATAGTAGATATTGTGTTATATATTGCAGGTTCTAAGGTTTGTTGAAAACCAGTATCAAATGGACTAACAACTTCTGACATTATTCCAAACAATTCACCTTTCCACATTGTAGTTTTAAATCTTGTCCACCAATCAGAATTTTCTTTAGGCATATCAGTGTTAAGTAAAGCTTTATATACACCCATCATTACGCTGCCTGATACATATGTTGCAGCAAGACCCATAACAGGTTTCATTAAATTTCTATTTCTAATTGATTCTCTTATATTATTTTGAGTATTATCAGTTGCCGCATAAGCCATTCTTTTAAAAAGTGTTAATGGTCTTATTCCTTCTGCTCCTGCAAACTTTGGCATAAATAAATCAGCTGAAGACCCTTGAGTATTAACGTGTGAATATAAATTCATTTTATTATTTATGTTTTCTACATTCCTCATTAATTTTATTTTATCTAAATTAGATAAACTGTTATCAGCTTTTACTTCTTTAGAATCACCGTATTTTCTTCTTATGCCTATTTCTTTATCATTTAAAAAATAAAATGATTTCAATCTATCTACAGAACGATTATATATTTTGCTGTTTTTAGGGTGAGCAGATATATTATTTAATAATCTTTTTTGTTCTGCTATAGAACTAGCTATTGCAAGAAGCCTATTAAACTTTTCTGTAGGTTTCATAAAACCAGCTTTAAATGCAGTTGCATCCAATGCTCTATCTGCAAGGTTCCTGCCTTCATATAATATATTACCAATACTAAAAGCATTACTATCCAAAGCCCTTTTATAAACCTCTGCATCCTTTGCAAGAACTAACGCAAAACCTTGAGCTATATCTCTTACACGATGTGCAAAAACTGTTTGAGTAGTACCTGTTACTATATTTTTAAGTCCTGCTGTTGGGAAACTCAGTCCTAGTTTTGCTACAATCCTTGCAGTAGCTTCAAGAGTCCTGTATGAAAGTTCATATGGAGCCGCAGATTTATCTGTTCCTAATTGTTTCTGAACAACGTCTTGTACCCAATTTATTTCTTTTTCTTTTACGCCTTTTAGTTCTGATTTTAAATTTTTAAATACTTGGTTGATACCATTTCCAGGTTTCATGCCTTGTATTGCTTCTGGAAACATTTCTAATGTTGCGTAAAATTTAGCCATTCCAGCTACATATGGATTTACAGTCCTATCAAATTGATGTTCATAGGTTCTAATTAATTTACCTTTTTCATTTTCTACGTATAAATCTTGTAATTCATATCTTTCTTTTAAATATTTAATTGAAATTTTACTTGGGTTAAAAAATAATGCATCCTGGTATCTTTGTTCCGCAACAAGCATAGACATCTCAAGTTCTTTACTTAATTGTTCTTTAGTATAATTTTTACCATATTTTTCTTTTGCTCTTCTTGCAGCTATACTCTGAGCTATATTTATAATGGCTCTACTTTTAGCTCCCTCTTTTAAATGTAAAGCTCTTTTTGCACCTGCTGTTATTGACCTTGTGATATAAATACCATCTTCAAAAAATTTAATATCACTGTTTTTCATTAAAAACTCAAACTCTGCCTGATTTGTGTTTTGCCTTAAAGCAGATTCAAATTTTTCTTTACCAAATCCTTTTTGTATGTTTTCTATATATAAAACAGCAATTTTACCTTCTTTGGTATTTGTGTTTAAATATTTATAACTACCATCTTTGTTCTTTTTAGCTAATCCATCACCAAAAGATTTACCATCTCTTCTTGTTCTAATTGTTTCTTTCCACTCTGGCAATACAGCTTTGTCAAAAAATGACTGAGCTTCATTTATTATTTTATTTTCTCCTTTAGGTAATCTTTTTCCATATTCAGTTTTTGCTTTTTGTAGTGCTAATAACATTTCCCCGTTGTTATCTAAAGCAACAACCATGTTATCTTTCATTTTTGAAAATTTAGCTTCTCTGGTCATAAAGTTACCACCAACAACTTTTAATCCATTGTCATTAAAATATAATAAACCTGCTTTATTATTTTCTTGTATTGATTCATGTGTTAGTAACTTTTCTTGCATTGTTTTTAATCCAATTTTACCTATCGCTTTATGAGAAGTCCCTAAAAACATTGTTGCTTCTTTTGTTAATCCTTTCCCTGGCCCTTCAAAAGTGTTTGCAATAATATTATTTATTTCGCTTTTTGTATTCCAACCAATTTTATCGCTTTCAACATTTTTTTGATTAATAACATATTCTTTATAGTTTTGTAAATCTTTAGTAGACAGGTTAAATAGATTACCGTCTTCTGACTTATACACATCTTTTACAATTTTAATTTGTTTAGCTTTTGTAATATTGACTGGCAATTGCGCTCTTTCAATTTGGCCAATAAGAGTTAATTTTTTAAATGCATCTTTTTGATTTATATATTGGTTCAAATCTCCTTGTAAAACTTCATCAAGCCTTTTAGCAAAAGAATTTAATTTTTCAATTTGTTGTACATAGTTTTTAGAATTAGGATTTATTGATTTAGGAATAATGTAATCTTTAGAATTAATTCCTTCTGCTGTGCTAGCAACATATTCTATAAAATCTTTACCACTTACATTATACTCTTTAACAACATTTCTTATTTGTCTATTTATAGCATTTTTATATTTATTAGGTGAATCAAAAGATGCATCACTAATTTTAAATTTAGCCTTACCGCCTGTAAATTGTACACCTGTTGTATCTAGCTTCTGTGTCAATCTTTTAGCCATAACGTTTGCATAATCATTAAAATTACCTACACCTACTATTGTTTTAATCCTTGATACAACTTGCTGTATAGCTTGTTTAATCTTAGCAAATACATTAGGAGCAAATGATATTGCTTGAGCTTTATCACCAGTAACATCTGCTGTAAACTCTTCCATATCTCTGTTTTTATTTTGCTTTTTACTTTTCCATTGTTTGTACTCAGGAGTGTTTTTGGCTAATTGTTCTAATCTACTTAAAGATTTTAATAATTTTACATCATTTACATCTCTTGCGTATGCTTTTACTTTATGAAATTTTTCATGAAAGAAATCTGTTGGTTGAAACCTATCTTTAGCAAGTAATATTGCGCCTTCTGCAGCATCAATAAACATGCCCAATATGCCTTTCCCTAGTTTTATTTGTTGTAATTGTCCAGGTGATAATTTATCTTTTGCTGCCCATGTATCAAGGAATCTTTCCCTAGCAGGGTCAAATCCCATTTTAAATGGCCCTTTACTTGCACCTTCTTTAAATTTTACATTTTCTATAGGAGAACCAAGTTTTTTGTGCAATGCTTTTTGAGATGCTATAATATTTGATTTTGTTGGCACATCATAAATTTGTTTAATTGCGCTTAAATCATGACCCAAAAGAAAATTCATCTCCCTGTATTCTGGCCCACTTAATTTTTCTCCACCTTTTGTTTGCATTCTTCTTCTTGTGTCTGTGAATTTTGATTTTTCATTAGCTACAAAGTCTTTATTAAATGATTGTCCTAATCGAGTAACATATTTACCTTTACCACTAGATAAATCACCAGTATAATTCATTAAAAGCTCTGCTAAAGGACTATCTATCCATACAATTCTTTCTGGTGTTTTAAATTTTCTAACATTTGGGCCCATATCAAAATAGTAATCGTTACCATCTTTTTTAAGTAACTGTTTAACTACATCAGGTGTTATTTTGTTAATTTCTGAATCTCTAAAACCATATTTAGCAGCTAATTCTGCAGCAATCTGATATCCCCTATCATTTGTTTGCTCTGATAGTTGTTTTCCTTTTTCTATAGCATGCCTTCTAATCCCTTCTTTTGCAGGTTTTACATTTTTACCCCTAGATTCATTTAAAGTTTTATTAAATCCTTTAACAGTAGCTTCTGTCATTAAACTTTTATCTCCAGATATAAAATCTAAACTTCTGGCAACTTTATTTAATTGACTAATAGTTGCAACACCTGAAGAAGTTAATAAATTTACTGATGAAATATTTTTAGTTATTTTTTTCCCATCAGAAACATATGATGTTTTATATGACGGTATTCCATTTTTTATTAATTGTGCAATTTCCATACCTGATAATTGGTAGAAATTTTTTCCTTCTGAATTTAAATAACCTATAATTTTAATTGCTGTTTTTGTATTCTTTTTAGGAGATGTTCCTAAAGTTTGTGAATATAAATATTCAGCCATTTTATAGGCAGTAACAATATCAACTGGGTCTTTACCTACCAGACCTTTTAATATATGTTTTGTTTGCCCTGATTCAAATATATCTTTTTTAATATCATAATCACTTTTTTTTCTAGGTTTGTCTGTTCTAATAAAATCATTATACTCTTTTACAAGTTTATCATATTGGAATTGTTTTATATTCATGTCTCCAACATTTCTTGTTTCTACAAGCATGTTTTTTATATCTGCTAAATCTTTTCCAATACCTTTTGATTCTACAAAAGGCTTACTTGGGTCGCTTATTTCCGTAAACGTATCTTTTGCCTCAATAGCTTTATCTTTTGAAGTAACTACATATTCAATTCCAGGAGATTCAAATTCTGGTAATCCTTCCAATGTTTCCTTGTCTAACTTTACCCCTTCTGTAGTTTCTTTTTTAAGAGGGTCTCTTTGTTTTAATAATTCTTGTTTGTATGTTTTCTTTAGCCCTTCTCCAACAGTCAATGCTTCATTAAAATCTTTTGTCCTAACCCCTGTTTCTATTTTATTACCTTTAGGTGTTGTTAGTATAGGTTCATAGCCAATAATATCACCTTCTTTATTTTTAACTTCTTTTACAGATACATCAAAGCTATCTGCAAATTTAGTTCTCATTTTTTTAGCTGCTCCAGGGTCATTTAATGCGCCTAGATTTACCATTTCATTTACATCTTCTAATGATTTTATTTTTTTATCTAATTGTTTTTCAATGACAGTTCTTTTTTCTTTTGTTGATAATTCATCAGCAGTAAAAAACTTATCAATGCCAGCACGCATTTCTTTATATATTGCATACAATGTATTATTAATATATCCAAATTCTTTTAATAATCCTGCTCTCGTCTTTGCCCTTTCTTTTCTACTGCCAAGTTTTGAAATATCATCAATTTTAGATAAATTTTTATTATATTTTTCAAGATTTTTACTAAATTCTGGCATTGCAATTAAAACATCTCTTGCTTCTGCTTCAATAAGCATTTTTTCTTTTATTAATGCTTCTGGTGTAGCAACTCCAGCAGCAGTAAGTTCATTTTCTATGTTTTTTAATTTTTCATACCTACTAGATATTTCGCCTCTTTCTCCTATGTCTAATAAATCATGCGTTTTACTTAAAGGGTCTTTTTTTGTTGTAAACCCAGCTTTTTCAAATATATCACCATAAAATTCTTTTTTAGCTTTTGTATACCTTTCAACATCTCCTTGACCTATACGTAAGGGCTTTGTAGATGCTCTTAAGCCACCAACGATTGCTGTGTTCATAAATATACTTGACAGCCAATCATCCATGTCAACTTTTTCTCCCATAAGCGCACGTTCAGCCAATTGACCTGTACCAAATAATGTGCCTTCAGCAACCACTTGACCAGCTGGATTCATTGTTAATTTTGTAACTTTATTAGCAAACGATACATCTGAAGCCATTTTAGCTTTAGCAAATTTAGGAGCCATTAAACCTTTTGTAACATAACCAGCTGCAGCACCTAAAGCCAGACTACTTGCTCCATGTTTTGTTGCATTCCATGTAGTTTGCAAATAATCCATTTCATTTCTTACGCCTTGTTTGATTTCACTAGATTGCTGCGCTGCATCTTGCAATGCTCCGCCAGCTGCACCATATGTAGCAAGACTAAATCCTGATTCAATACCAGCACCTCTTGCTAAATAGTTATGAAATCCTCCAGCCATTGCTTGTCTTGTAGCTCTATTTGCACCAGACTTTTGTAACATTTGAGAAAACCCTTTTGTTGCCATATTACGTAATGGCCCTGATGCAATAGTTTTTGCAGCAGCTCCACCAATAGCACTACTACCAAAAAATGTCAATACATCAATAGGGGAAACTAAGCCAACAAAAAATTGACCAGCCTCATCATACCACGCTCTATCTATGCCAGATTCTTCGTATTTAGCCTCTCCATGCATAATTTGATATATAGTACCAGCTATTGATTTATTATAGGCTTCTCCCCACCAATTACCGTCTTCTGCATATGCTTCAGATAAATTTGCTGTAAGTATTTTTTCAAAAAAACCTGGATTAGCTTTTTCGTTTAATTCTTGTTCTGTTGGAATAGGTTGGGTTATTCTAGGTTTATAAGGGTTTTCTGGATATTCGTAGTTTACACCATTTTTATCTTTGGTATAGATATTTTTTAATTTTTCATAAATATCATAATCACTTTCTCCTAAAGTATTATATTGTCCCTTATACCATTCAACTGCTTTTTGAGGATTTATCATATTTTAATTTTGGTCGCTTCTTCTAGGAAGAATTTGTAATCCATATTTAATGGTTAAAGCGATATTCCTAAATTCTGCCTGATTTTGATTTATAAATTCTTCTAACGTTAAATTAGAATCTTTATATTTCTTTTTAAATTCTTTTAACATATTTGATTCATTATAAGTTAAGCTTGAACGTTTAAGCATTTTTTTGCCAAGTTTTTCATCAGTCCCTTCTTTTACAGCCTGAAGCATATTTAATTCATCACTTAAAAATTTCTTTAAAGAATTGCCAGATTTTTGTTTATCTAAAGATGACCAATCTCCTAGATTCTTTTTTAAATTTTTATAATTTTTTAAATATTCTTCGCCTTTTGAACCTAAATAAAAACGACTAAAGTTTACTCTATTAATTCTTTTTTGTTCATCTGTAAATTCATTTAATTTTTCTGGATATTTTTCAAAAAAAGCTTTTTCTAAGTTTTCTACAGTTGGAGGATTTTGTAAAAATTCTAAAAAAGTTGGAACATCTAAAGCTGCAGACTTATATGCTTCTGCTATGTAATCAGGCATTTCATTGTTTTTAATCATATCTGCAAGTTCTGTGTAATCCAAATCCCCATAAGATGATATATCTGCATTGTCAAGTAAATTTATAAAAGAATCGTCAGCTAAAGTTCCATCTACTACTTTATCCATAGTTTGGTCAACACCATCAGTTTCAATATTGTCTATTATTATATTGTCAGTTGTTAAACGTGAAGGAGTTTCTCCTTTAATAATTTTTTGTATTTCAACTGGGTCTGTTGTCCCGTATTTTTCAGTCAGCTGTTTATCTGTAACTTCTTTTTCTCCTACATCAACATCTGCAAGTGCTTCATCTGTTATTTGGTCAATAACAACAGTGCCTCCTTCTTCATCTATATCGCTTGGTAAAAAATTTAAAACTTCTTCATCCGCATAATAATACCCAACAGCTTGTTTATATTTATTTCTTAATTCTCTATTTCTTGTTTGTTCAGCATCTATAAGTTCTCTAATTGTTTGTTCAGCAGTTTTATTTCCAGCAATGAAATCTCCTGATGCAAGTTTTAATGTTTCCTCATCTAAGCCTAAATTCATTAATTGTCCTATTAAATCATCTCCTGTTAAAAGAGATAATTGTTCATTTTGAAGACCTAATAAAATACTATCAGATTGTTTAATTTCAGTTGTAAACATAGATTTCTTTTCATTTCTTAAAGATTTCATGTCTGCTGAGGTAAAGTTAGCTTTTGTTATATTCTCAGCTTCATCCATAGTTATAACTCCATCCCCAACCATTGCAGTTAAAGCATTGTCTAAAGAACGTTGATAATTGCCAATATTAACACTTAATTGGTCTTCATCAAATGTTCCGTCACCTATTTTTGGTATTCTGAATTGTGCTGCGCCTGCAGTTATCTTATTCCTTAAAGTTCCTATTTTTAAATATTCATTACTAATCATTTCTAAATTAGATTCGTAATTTAATCCTTGTTCGTTTAACGACTCTCTTGTAGCATCTAAATCAACCCAATCCGCAGATTTTGATTTATATTTATCACTTTTAAAAAACTCATCAGCTTGTTGTATAGCATTAGAAAAATCATCATATGCAGCTTTTTTATTTTCTGCTGCAAACCGTATTGCATTTTGATTAAAATTTGTTGAATCGTATTCGCTGCTGTATTCTTTAATGTTGTCAAGAGCAGACATAACGCTATTAAGTTGTTCTTCTGTTTGAGCAGCATTAAGCATATTATTAACACCTGTTTGCTGCAATCCTATTTTTTGTCTTCTTGCTTCATGACCAGAAGAAAAGCCTTGTACTATTTTTAAAATATCTGAAATTGCTTCCATTTAAAAATCCTTTTATTGATATCCTTTGATTTGCAATGCTTGAGAACGCCATTGGTTAATTAAGTCTTGTATTGAACTTAATGATTGCGTTCTTTGCTGTCCTGTCTTTGTTAAGACGTCAGTCATTCCTTTTCCGTATACATCTTTAATTCCACTAGCAAATTGTTGTTGTTGTCCACTTCCCGCAAAACCTCCTGCTGCTTGCCTGCCCATTTGTCCTTGTCCTGACTGTAACATTTTATCAACAAGTGTTTGTCCTGTTGCTTGAACTTGAGGGGAGTATGTACTTGCTAACGAACCTTTAATTAATTCTTCTGATATAGGTTGAAATAAAGAAGACGGTAATTGACTACCTGATAAACCAAATTGTCCTTGCAATGCTGTCGCTATTTGCTGAGGGCCTAATTGAGATAAACCTGAAAATCCCTGTGTATCTATTCCAAGTTGTGAAAGTTGCCCTACTATATCATCTATCATTGCCATTAATAATTCCTCCTATTTACTTTTCCACCTTCTTCAAAATCTAAAAAGTTTACTTTACTTAAAACGTTTTCAAGAAAACCATCTTCTTTAAATAATGTAGTTGGGTCAAAACTTCCTAATCCACCACTGCCTAAATTTTTAATTAAATTTTTAAGAAATCCTTTATTAATTCCTCCGCCACCTTTTACAATATCAGTAATATCAAAATCTCCTTTTGTTACTCCTTCGAGTAAAGCATCTGGGCTTAATCCTCCCATTCCCGCAAAAGGATTTTGCCCTGTAAACACATCTTTAAAAAAAGTATCAGACACACCTAAAGATTGCCCTAGCTTGCCTGCTCCATACCCTTTTGTTGCACCTAAAGCTCCTGCTGTTAAAATATCACCTGCGCCAATGTCATCAATGCTTTCTTGATAATCTTCATAAACATCTGCCGCTTTATCTTCTTGTGTTCTTGCTAAGTCTCCTAAAAAAGTGCCACCATATTCTTCTACTCCTCCGATATCTAAAGCTTTCATTTGAGCTAATTTATCTTCTTCAAATTTCTTAGTATCTTTTACACCTTTCATTCCAGCTAAACCACCTACAACCGCACCTGCAACTGGATTGAGTAAAGATATAACTGGAGCAAGTTTTTCATACCATTTTTTCTTTCTTGTTTGTTTTGCAATTCTTTCCTGTTCGTCTATTAAAGCTTTTTGTTCTTTTTCAAATTCTGTTTTCATTTCAGATTTTTGTTGACCAATTGCTTCAGCTCCAAGTCTTTGAGATTGTTTTGCTCCTATTAAATTTTCTAATATTGATTGCTCTGTGGTTGCAACTTGATATGGATTATATGCCATAACTACTCCTTTTTAAGTCTAATTCTTCTGTTAAATATATCACTTATTCTCATTATTTACAAATCTAACATTTAAGTTGTTATATCCCATTTAAAGACCATAGTAACATTCGTGTCCTGACTTGCTGAGGGCATAGATAAATAAATATTATATAGCCTGCCTTTAGTAAGCGTTGTACTTCCTGATGTTGGAGATGTTAAATCATAGTCTAAAAATGTGTCATCTGCTATATCTATTACTAAATCTTTTCTAAAAGTCATAGACGAAGGTACTTCTGTATCATTACTTGCTTCTAGAAATCTTAAACTTGCTGTCCCGTCTTGTGCTATCTCACTTCTAAAACAAAATTTTTCTAACACCCCATCATACGGTGCGATAAAACATAAAAATTCATTACTACTAGTTGTTGCTGTTCTTTCAAATATATAGCCTGTCATAGGTAAATAAACAGCAGAAACAGTAGCATTATACCCTATATACTTTGTTTCATAATGATATTTACCAATACCAACTATATCTGTTCCTGCATCATCTGTAAATGCAAGTTCATTTGGAGCTGCATCATCTATCCAAATCTGACCATAACCTGCAGCATCACTACCTGCACTAGCTCTTTCTTTTATTAAAAAATGATTTTGTTCAAATTTTATTACTTCGTCTGTAATTGATATCTGCTCTGTTCCATCTACAGCTATGGATAAATTTGTCCCACTTGAAGCTGTGAGAGAAACATTTTCTCCATCATCTAAATATAAATATCTTGAATTTTCTCCATGTATTTTTACATTTGCATTAAATGTTTTTACACCTGTAAATGTTTGAGCACCTGCTAATGTTACATCCCCTGCATTTGCAGTTGCTCCATCAGCTACATTTAGAAATGTTAATACATTTGCTTTTGTCATTTCAGTAATAATTCCATCAGAACCAGCATTATTGCCAAGCATTCTTGCGTTAGTCATATTTTGTATTTTAGCATACGTAACTTGGTCATCTCCTATATGAGCTGTATCGATAGACCCATCTGTATAATGTTCACTGTTAACAGCATCATCTGCTATGTTATCGCCTTCAATTGCATCAGCACCTATATAAGCATGTGCTATAGCAGTTCCTTGCCATACGCCAGTACCAATGGTTCCTACTGTTGTTATATTAGCTTGCGTAAAATGTTCATTGGCATCAAAATTATTTAAAGAATCATGGTCTATTTCTGCAGGAACAGCAACAGCAGTTATAGTTGTGCCACTGTTAGTTACACCTACACCATTAGAACCTAATATAGAAAAATCTGCAGAACCTGCTGTGTCTTCAGCTTTACTTCCTGAACCTGTATCTGTTGTTATACTTACACCTGTAATATCACCATCACCTGTACCTGCTCCAATATATGAACGTAGATTTGCACCTGTAACAAACTTGACAACGCCAGAATCGGACATTAAAAATTTATCTGTATCACTACCAACTTCTGCTATTGTAGATATTTCAAGAGTCCCTGATAAATCTGTATTTGATGCTGTGACTTTTAATGCGCCACCTGAATCTGTTCCTAGTGTAGATGATACGCTGGAATTGTATGATAACTTTAATACATTGTCGTTTGCTGCAGTTTGCCAGTTATCATCATAATTTGTATTACGTTTTATTTCTAATACCGAGCCATCATATAATAATGTAGATTCTGCATCAACATTTCCTATTGTTTGACCAATTGTGAGTAATTGATTTTCTGCTGTACTACTTATGCTATCATGAGTGTCATTTTCAGAATAATACCATGTTCCACCATTAGACTCGCATGTTTCTTTATCAGAATACTGCTCTAATGAGCAATATGCGCTTTTATAGCTTATATTTTTAAAAGGTAATAGTAAATCATCAACAAGCTGTTCTCCTGTCTTAGATTCAATATTTCCTAAATTATTAACAATATATTCATTTGTTAAATCTTTTACAGTTAATTTATTTGTTGTTAAATGTTTTGTTGTTGATTTTCCAATACGATTAAGTTCTTGCATTTGATTTGCAACATACCACATACCTCCAGCTTTTGTGCAAATAAACACACCACGACCAGATATTCTTGATATAACAATATCCCCGTCATTGCCAAAATCTTTTGTGGGAAAAGTATTAAGAACACGAGTTCTTGACGCTTTTAAATGTTGAAAATTAGCCATTACTTGACTCGTTTTGTTTTAAATACAATAGATATGTCATTAATTTCAAAATCAGCTGCTACAGTAGAGGCATAAAACAATAATTGAAAAGAATATATATTATTAGCTTCTGATGGTGATGCAAATTTTAATTCTGCAGTCTTCCAATTGCCGTCAGTTTCATCTAATGTTTCAGATGCATAACATACAGTTGAAGTCCCCGCAAATTTACTTGAAGTTTTAAATTGTATGTTATTACTAAACGTGCCTGTATCAAAAGGCAACCCATTTTTTTGAGCATATACAGATACACCTGAGTCAGTTCCATCAGTTCCAACTTTATATGTAATATATACTTTATATATTTTCTTTCTATTTGCTACATTTCCAAAAGTAAAATCTTTAGTTCTAAAATAAAATAGTTTTGTACCGCCTGAAGGCAATACTGTAGATGCATTATTCCATTTTTTAATTCCATTAATAGACGCGTCTCCATCTTTATGTCTGTAATACAATACATCTCCATCTACATTAGTTATCATATTTGATATTTTTCCAGTATCCCCAGAAGAAGAATTGCCTGCAATAGATTTATGATTGTATATCCAAGATTTTGTTGGAAAATGATAAGTTGCAGAATCTGGAATACCTAAACTGCTGATATCGCCTGATGTCCATCGAACAATTAAAGTGTCTCTGTCTTGTATATATCCTACAACGCAAGCTCCATCATGAGTAGATGCAGATGCAATCCAATAATTATTTCCGACTCCATCATAGTCACTAGTTGCTGCTATTCTGTTATCAATTAAATTATTCATACTTGAACCATCATAAATATAACATCCTGTTTTATTTGCCCATACAATGCCATATGGAGTTTTTACTACAGAATGTTGTCCTAATACTCCAACATTTTCAAACGTATCTTCTAAAAATTCAAAATCTCCTGATACATTAATTACAAATACTTTACGTTTTTTATATTGTAATAATTTATCTTTATAATATGCTAATGCTGTAATTTCATCACCATCATTAATAGCAACATCAATAAAATTAGATTTAGGCAAAATATTATATTTACCAATAGGAGATTTAAGCATTCTGTCTCCATGTATTTCTCCATCTTGCATTATATTCCCAACATACAATCTGCTGTTAGCAACAACAGAACATTTATATCTTGCAGTTAAAGTATTACTACTAACTGCGTCTTCTTGAGAAACCATTGTTTCAGATTCATAGCTATTAACTTCATTATAATTTATAAATGCAGTTCTGTCTAAAAAGAATTGTGCTTCTCCACTTGAAATCACTGGGGAATCTGATTTTATAGAAGACGTAGTAGAATGCATTGTTTTTGTTTTATGGTCAATATAAAATTGTAAATACCATATTTCAGATTCTGTGTCCCTCATATAAAATTTTGTTTTATTAATATTTGAATTATTTAAATACGATTCAAGCATTTTAACTCTTATATGAGGAGAATGACCTATATCTATATAAGATACATTTGGATTATCAACGTTTTCTCCAATACCTGAAGTTATGCTAGAAAATCCAGATTCTTCATTAAATTGACTTTCAACAGTTGTTGCAAATTCAAATATTTTATTAGCCCAACCTAAACCTTCTAAAGCGCTTGCTCCAAATGAAAAGTTAACACCAAGTGAACTTCCATTTAAAGGTATATCTGAAACCTCTGCATCTTTATTATAAAATTTTAATTGAAACCTATCAATAACAAATCTAGTATACATAGTAACATTTTTCCATGGGTTATAAGGGCCATAAGGATATTCTCTATTATCTATATCATTGTTCCCTACATAATTTATATAACCATGCGTTCCGCTAGCATAATTTCCTCCAAACATCTGGAGCATAGTTTTTTCAAGACCTGCAGATGCTGCGACATTAGTGCCTCCGTGACTAGGTATTTCTTCTAATTTAATTAAAATATAATCTGAAGGGCTTATAGTATTTGTATGATTATTAAATTGTATTTTATCTTCTATGTCTAAACATATACGTAAAGGTTTACATCCATGTGCATTACCATGAGTATCAGCATTGTCCCATTCTTGATATTCTCCTCTTTCTAATGTTGCAGATAATAATTTTCCAGTTGTATCATATCTTTCTAAATATCCATCTCTGCAAACATCCCATATACTTTTTTGTCCAATGTGACTAGTTGGCTCGCTGCAAATATTTCCAATATCACTTGTTGATTGCGCCCTTGCTGTATCAAATGTAAAATCTTCTGCTCTTATCATTTTATTTAAAATACTTTCAGATGACGAATCTATAGAAGCATCGCTTGCTACCCCTCCTTGAAATTTAAAAATAGGTAATGCTGGCCCATTTGGAATATATGTAGAATCGCTTGCAAATCCAATTACATCATATTTAAATTTAATGTCAATTTCTTTTAAATTTCCAATTTCATTTCCTGCGTCATCTGTAAGACCTTCAAGTGCTTGAGGGTCAACTATTAAAGATAAAGGATTTCTTACTTTGTCTTTTGAATCATGAACATTTGTTGCTACACCTCCTACCCTATGTGATGCTCCAGCATCGCTTGTATTTATTCCTAAATTAGTTAAAATTTTTCTAGGAGAAGATGTGTTAGTTCCAAATCCATCTGTTATAAAACTTGAATTTTCTCCCAGTCCTATTTCATGCTCAGTACCATACTGAGAATTTAAAACATTAATACTATTATCTTCAATAATATTATCTATATACCATTGACTATTAGGGTCAGGCAATCTTTTATACTTTTGAGTAATTTCACATGCAGAATGCGTATCAGAATATAAACCACCATTTCTTCCGTTAGACATGTTTCGTGAGCCATCAGTAAAACATCTAATAACCATTCCTGTTGGGTTTATTATACCATTTGAATTTTCATTTTCGTAAGTTATATCGCCAAATGCTCCCATTGGCCAATTTGTTTGTTTTGTTGTTTCGTTTTGCCTGTAAGTTTTTCCTGTAAATAGTTCATTAAAGTATGTCGATAAATCAAATACTGCTGCAGATTCAGGGTCTTCATTTATTTGAAAAACTGCTGTTGAGGGAGGCGATACTAAAAATTCTTCAGTTTTTGTCCACCCTATTGTAGAATTAGAATTTGATGGAGTTCGATTAGAATAGTACACTAATTTATTTTTATTTCCTGTATTAAAATTACCATCAGATATTTTTAACATTCCATTAATATAATCATAATTAGGCTCTGCTCCAGAATCTCCCCAGTTAATATAATTTAAAGTCCATGAACTTGATTTAGAATTATGTAAATGTATAGCAGAGCTATTTTGTTTATTATCTAATAGCATAGTAATAACATCTTTATCAACTTGTCTATTTGATGTAATTTTAAAATTTTTAATTTTTACTGTAGAATTATCTTCACCTTGGTCTCCTCCGTAACCAAATTTACCTGCATGTATTCTAAATTTCCAATTTGTTACATCGGTATAATTTTTTGGAATAATAAAGTTAAATTTATATGTACTTTCATCATGATTATGAAAAGGATTATTTGAATCTACCCCTACGCTTTGAGATGTATTTGAAAAATCTCTTACAGCTATACCTGCTGCATTAAAATAGTTTTTATATAAAGTTACACCATGTAGAAAAAATCTAAAAGTATTTGGATGAGGTGTTTCTATTCCAAATTGAATTTTTATTGGCATTGTATCGCTTGTAGTCCTTGATGCGGGAGTAGTAAAAAATATTGGGCCATCTGTTGTTTGATTTGACACAGGATGAATACCACTATAATTAGGATGATGTTTCTCATTTCCAAATCCATCAGAAAGAGATGTCGTTATCGAAGTTAAATTCTTAAAAAATAAAACTTCTTCTGTTTCTGGATTTATTACTTGTACTATTGCGTTACCATGACCACTAACAGACGAAACCAGAGAAGTATAATGATATAAAAAATCTAAACTATAAGATGTATGTTCATGCAATTGAACCGTTTGACTTAAGGCGTTACCATTACTACCAAAAATACTTGTTGTTAATTTTGCTCCTGATGCTGTATTATCAACACTAGAACTTCCGCTAAGTTGAGCAACTGTCAATCCATGGTTAGCAAAATCAGATGTAGCAGCTTCAGGATTTCTTACAATATCCCATTCTTGTACATATAATACAGTATCATTTGCAATGTCAACATCAACTCCTTTTGAAAAAACTATTTCAGTTGTACTATTTACTGAATCGCAAATTCCAATAAAAGTACCATCCGATTTATATAAAGATTGATGTAGTAATAAAGTTTCTGTTGCTGCTGTTGTGTCTACAGTAAGTGTAACAGAAGAATCTGTTGCTGATACAGTGCTTTCATTTGATACAACTCCTGTTGTAGATAATGTATTGTAATTATCTCTAAAATCTCCGTTGTCTATATAATTTGAACCTGGGTTATATATGTATCCTGAAGTTGTACCATTTCTACCTATACCTGATAACCATTTATATGACATGTTTTCAGAAGCAATAAGAGAAAGACCTGTAACATTAATACTTCCAACTGTTATTTCTGCTGTATTACTTGTGCTTCCAGGGTCTGTAAATGTTAAAGTTTCGCCTGCAACAAAATCAAAACCTTTGTCTTTTGTAAAATAAAAAGTAGGATTTCCACTAGCATCTGTATAAATATCAAACACTGCGCCATATCCTTTTGCACTTGTACCGTTGTCGTCAGGTAAAACACCATAATGTTTTTTGCTTGCTTCCCATGCTGTTACTGATGGTGTAGTGTCACTTAAGGTTTTAATGCTACCTCCAGTGTCTGCAATAGTTGAAGAATATAACTCAATAAAAGGAGATAAGTCTCCGTAATTGTTTGTAGAGCTTCCAGTTTTACTTCCATCTGCAACATTTAATGTTAATGGAGAACTAAGGTCTACTGTATATTCTACTGTATACTCTACTCCTGAAAATAAAGATAAATTTGGTTCATATTCTATATACCCTAAATCTTTTGATTGAGCAGATGTAATAGTTCCAGTTTTTGAAACAATACAATATTCTTCTTGGTTTGAATATACATCATCAATCCAATCTTTATAATTTGTTCCATCTCCTTTAAAGTTTGTGCTAGGAGTCCATCTATATATCATATATTTTGAAGGATTGGCATCATCTTTATCATTTAATGCTGTACTAAAAGCAGCAGTGGTTGTTAAAGTTCTTGAACTTCCAACATAACTTGATACTTTTCTTGACTGCCCACTACCTGCTCCTGCATAAATATAAACAATCATATCGTCATATGTTTCATTTGCCGAAGAAGTAATAAATGCATCTTCTAATATAAAAACAGTAGTGCTGGTAACAGTATCAATTGTACCTGTTGCAATACCTGAATTAAAGTTAGATTCTATTCCAGAAAATTCATAATCAGAAGTAAATTGAAATAAACCATATCCTGGTTTAAAATTTTGACTACCAAAATACTCCGAACCTAAAGTAGTCTCAGCCATACCAGAAACTCTAATAATACCATTTTTATCTACAACTGCATTCCAATTCTGTACAAATTGATTATCTTCTATATCTCTTGCATCAGAATATGCATTTAACCCTCCTGCAAAATTAGTAATTTGTAATACTTGTTTTGGCACTATTTTCCTTTTACTTTATCAACAATAGGTTTAATTACCATATCAAAAATTACATCGTCTTTTTTTGATGGACTAAGTTTAACTGCTTTTTCTACAACATATAATAAAAGTAAAACCCATTCCCAGTTTGCTAATAACATTTGCATGTTTATTCTCCTTGTTTAATTAAAATCGTGCTTTTTTAGTTACTTTTTTAAGTATTGCTAAATCTTTTTCTAACTCTTCAATATACTTGCCATATTTATTTACAGTTTTATTTAAAGCTTTTACTTGCTTATCAAGCTCATTTGGCTGTTCTACGTATTCCTGTATTTTGTCTAACTTGAACTGTTTCATAAGCTGTTTCATGACTAAATCTAATACTTTTTTTATAATAATTCCTTGTATCATTATTTCTCCTTATGCGACATCATCTAATATTGCTGCGACTATACATTGTACATTTCCACCACCAGCTGTTTGGTCTGGGTCTGCAGATATTGCATGTAAATCCCCAACTGTTGTATTAGGCATTTTAGCAAACCATGAATGCCCTGAACTTATTTCTATTGCATTTGTAGAACCAT
>Ga0208158_1000162_pt1 | contig 28593 bp, 33 predicted proteins | sample 8_EtaG_FD_184081 | JGI IMG/M metagenome (GOLD analysis project Ga0208158, IMG submission 184081) | Marine viral communities from the Subarctic Pacific Ocean - 8_ETSP_OMZ_AT15162 metaG (SPAdes) (version 2) | ecosystem: Environmental > Aquatic > Marine > Oceanic | place: Pacific Ocean | collected...
CTATTATAAAACCACAAGGACTTGATAAGAGTGACCTTGTACCTTTACTCACAAAAGCATTGCAAGAACAACAAGCCACAATAGAAGCATTGACAGCTAGAATAGTAACACTGGAGAACGCATAATGACTAGAGCATCAGATACAGCAAGATTATTAGGAGCAGGTGCTACCATATTAGATGGTACAACTATAAGTACTGCTGATAATACTGCACAGTTAACTTTAACATCCACTGATGCAGATGCTAATGTGGGCCCTGTCTTAGATTTACAAAGAGATAGTTCAAGTCCTGCTGATAATGATGTATTAGGTATAGTAAATTTTAAAGGCGAAAATGATGCTAGTGAAGTCATAGATTATGCTTCTATAAATGCCTATATATTAGATGCGTCAGATGGAACAGAAGATGGTAGGGTAATCCATAGATTATACAAAGATGGCACAAATATAAATCTTGTTGATATGAAATCAAGCGAAGTTGTTTTCAATGAAGATAGCCAAGATATAGACTTTCGTGTTGAGTCAAATGGAAATACTCATGCTTTATTTGTACAAGGTGGTAGTAACTTTGTTGGTATAGGAAATTCATCACCTAATGATTTTGGAAGTACTGCCGCTGATTTAGTTATAGGAACAACATCAGGTGAACATGGTATGACCATTGCTACTGGCACTGGTAATAGTGCAAGAATTCAATTTGCTGATAATACAGCTTCTCCATTTAGAGGTGCTATTGAATATGCTCATAGTAATGACCATTTATTCTTTTATACTGCAGGTTCACAACAGTTAAAGATTACTAATAATGGTAATATCCAAAGTCCACCCACAGCAAGTAACACAGTAAGTTCGTCTGCTAATATGTTTATTACTTCTGGTGGTGAGTTTGCAAAATCAACTTCATCAAGAAGATTCAAGAATACTATTAATGATGCTACACATGGATTAACAGAGTTATTGCAATTAAGGTCAGTAACATATAAAGGCAACAATGATGGCGATATTGTGTTTGGTGGATTAATTGCAGAAGAAGTGCATGATGTAGGATTAACAGAGTTTGTTCAATATGATGATGAGGATAGACCAGAATCATTACATTATACACATATGGTTGCCCTATGCATTAAAGCTATACAAGAACTCAAAGCCGAAAACACAGCATTAACAAATAGAATAACAGCCCTAGAGAACGCATAATATGGAAATGGATGCAATGTTATTCTGGAACATAATCCTGACTATGGTTGTACTACCATTCGGTTGGGCATTTAACAAGATGTTCCAAGAGGTCAAACGTATACAGATACTCTTGAACAAGACACGAGAAGACTATGCACGTAAGGATGATGTAAAAGATGATATGCACAATCTTATGGATGCACTCAAAAGATTAGAAGATAAGTTGGATAAAGTATTAATAGGAAATAGATAATGGCTTATTATCCTTTTCAAATGTCTGGTCAAGGTCCTACTTTTGCAAAACCATATACTAAAGAAGGTAAACAATACTTTGGATTCTATACACAGCCTGATGGTAGAGTTGCATTTTTAAGAAAGGTAGCAAGTGATCCTGATTCTAAAGATACGAAAACTGTTGCAGATTATTTAGATCCAAACACTAAATTTTATCCTCAAGATCCGAACGTAGCTTTAGATCCCCAAAGTAACTTCAAAACTATACGAGACTTTGCAGAAGATAGAGATGGATATTTACCTGACGGTAGTTTAATAGGTTATCGAGGGGGTCAACACAGAATATACCCTGCAATGACGTATCAAGGTTTAAAAGAATTTCTTGACAAAGGAAATCCAAAGCCAGTTAAACCAGTTGAAAAACAAACGTATCGAGTAAACGAAAAAGAAAGTAATCCTATGAATATATCCTCACCCGGATTTGATCCAAAATATGAAGGCACAGATCAACAATCATCAGGACAACAAAATAGAATACCTACCTTTGATTATCTGTATGGACAAACACCCCCACCTGCATTTTTGGGTGGAGATCCTGAACCTTTTTACAGACCTAAACCCGGTGAAACATTATATAGAACAGACCAAGCAGCTATGGCTGAGAATCCAAATTATCCGGGTTTATTGGCAAGAAGTGCCGTTGAGCCTAGACAAGGTGGTCAATATGCAATGACTAATACAGGCGAAAGAGTAACAGTTCCTATAGGTTTCTTTGGTACTCCTGAAGGTGAAAATAGATTTAGTGCAACAATAGATCAAAGAACTGCACCGTATACACCTGAAACACCCCCACCCCAAGAAACAGTATCTCCACAGACTCCAACACCCCAAGAAAGTAGACAGATGGTAGAAACACCTCCAACAGATCCCCCTGTTACAGGGGAAAAACTTATAGAACGTTTGGGCGAACAAGCTCAAGGAACTCAACAAACTATTCCTCAAGCAGGTCAAATAACAACTGCACCTCAAACGATAGCACAAAATGAATTGCTAACTGCACCCACAGGGTTGCAAACAGTAGGTATGCCAACAGCTTTAGCGTCTAAAGATAATCTCGCTGTACCAACATCAACTAAAACAGTCGCAAACACTTACGGTGCTAATCTTGTTGGTAATACACCACTTGCCATTGCTGCTGAAGGTAAATTAGCCAGTGAATCTCTTATTGGAGATGTACAAGGTGCAGTATCAGCAGAAGCTCAAGTTATGGGACAAACAGAAGATTTAGATCCTAAAGCATCTGTACAATATCAACTAGCACAATTGTATGAAAGTTTAGAAGAAGGTAAACCTTTACCTGCATGGGCTGCACCTGCTGTGAGAGCAGTGAGTGGTATCATGCAACAAAGAGGTCTTGGTTCGTCAAGCATGGCTTCTGCAGCCATAACTCAAGCCATATTTGAAGCAGGTATACCCATAGCAAAAGCCGATGCAGACAGATTTGCAGCCATACAACTACAAAATTTAAACAACAAACAACAGGCAACGTTGCAAAATGCCATGACTTTTGCTGCTATGGATAAAGCAAATCTTGATGCACGAATGACTGCGGCCGTAAATAATTCTAAATCATTTTTATCTATAGACATGGCTAACCTCGACAATAAACAAAAAACTCAATCTATAGACTATCAAGGTAAACTACAAGCTTTACTTACTGACGCAGCTTCACAAAATGCGTCTGGTCAGTTTAACGCAAAATCTCAAAACCAACTCGATGAATTTTTTGCAGAACTTGATGGACAAATACAACAGTCCAATGCAAATAGATTGGCTGCAACAGAACAATTTAACGTAGATCAAGTAAATGCTAACGCAAGATATGTACAAGGTTTAAACGATCAAAGAGAACAATTTAACTTGAACATGCAAACACAAATAGATCAGTCTAACGCTGTGTGGAGAAGAAATATAAATACAGCGAACACTGCCGCTCAAAACGAAACAAACAGACAAAATGCACTTAACACTTTAAATGTGAGTCAATCGGCACTAAATGCACTATGGCAAAGATACCGAGACGAAGCATCGTGGTTATTTACATCGTCTGAAAGTGCGAAGCAAAGAGAACATCAATTAGCTTTAACAGCTATGGAAGTATCTGCACAGACCGATATGTATGATATGAAAAGTGAAAATGATATGTATGGTGCATTAGGGGGAGCAACGTTAGCAGGAATATTTGGATTATTAGGATAAAGGAGTTAATCAATGCTTAAAGCTTTACTACCTGCATTAGCCTTCTTTGGGTCGGTGGCTTATGCAACGTCAGGAACACCAAGTACAAGAACATCAAGTACAAAAACATCAGGTGGTTTTTTAGATAGAATTGAACCTAAAGCAGGAGATAGTTCGTTTTCGTCTTTTTCAAAAGGTGTATCTAAATACGCATACGAAGGTTTGTTTGGTAAGGGTGGTTCACTCTCACAAGCATCTAACACAACAATACCAAGAAGAATATCTGCACCTGCTGTTGCATCCGTGCAACCAGTAAAAGCAACAGCCACACAATTTTACGTTCCGGGATTATCAAACGAAAGACTTATGAGTAAAGCACAAGTCGCTGCAGGCAATCCGATGATAAACGCTATATTTGGTAAGGCTATGCAATACAATCCACGTGTAGGTAGAAACATAAATCTTGCAAAAGCAGGCAATCTTAAAAATATAAAATCACGAATTAGTCCAAAGCAGGTGTACGCATGATGCAACAACCCCCACCAGATACTAGCGTAGAAGCACTAGATAGATTTAACAGACCACCTCCGGGTCACAGTTTGACTGGCCCTCAAGGTAAATGGTCATGGGAAAAGCCACCACGTTTTGCTGATCCTGAAGAAGCAATTGATTTTATAATGGATCAGATAGAAGTGCCGACAGTGCAAAATGATATGCTATCACTTATGGTGGCAGGTATATCCATAGAAGAAATAGTAGACAGTGTGGGTATAGGTGGTTTTGCAACAGGACATTTTAATCCTGACGTTGCAGAACTTATCAAAGCTCCTATTGCTGTGTATCTTGCAGGTCTAGCTATAGAAAATGATATACAACCGAAGATGTTCAACACCAAAGACGGTATGCCACGTGAAGAGGGCAATGTTGATGAAGCACAAGTCATGAACATCATGCAAGATCGTTCACCAGAAACATTGCAAGTCATGGCTGAAATGGAAGGTGAACAAGAACAGATTGAAGATAAATCTTTTCTTTCACCTAACCTTGATGACAAACCTGTACAAGAAAAAATAGAAGAGGTATAATATGGGATTTACACCATTTAAAGCGTTTGTAAAAGGTGGAGCAGAGTTCGCTCAAAAGGTTGCACTTGCTCGGCTAGAGGGTGAGTATGAACTTAAAAAAGCAACAGGAATTGCAAAAGCAAAAGCAGATGCAGCAAACGTAGGCAGATTGACACATTTTAAAGCAGGCAACGTAGACTTGACGTTTACCAATTCTGACGCTAAAGATGCTTCTGCTCGTAATCAAGGTAACATAACAGATATGTATACTGTTTTAGGATCAGATAATTATCAAAAGTTTATAAATGCCGCTAAAAAAGAAACAAGAGGAGCAGAAAAGATAAGATCGCTTAACACGTTTTTAATAGGTAGAGTTCAACCATTTATAAAAGATAGTGCAATTGAAGAAAAAATTGGTGATGCCGTTAAGATTGTTAAGCATGAAGATATAACTATTCCGTATAGCCAATCTTTAGAGAAAGGATACGGAAGAGAGTTTATGGAAAATGTTATAGCACCTTCATATAAAGTAGAGTATGAAAGATTCCAAAGAAAGTATCCTAAAAAATTAGGGTTATTATCTGATAAAAAACTTACATCAGACGGTTATGTTCAATACTCTCACATACCGTATTTAACGCAGGACATATATAATTCTGAAGATGGAAGATATATAATACAACAAGCTAATGATGCTGCTAAAAAATTAAATGTTCCATATGAAAAGTTATTAGGATCTTGGCAAACTGGCACAGGTGATGAATTAAAAGATGTAAAAAAACAAAGAGTGATATGGGATGTGTATGGCAACTTAAAAAAAGTATTACCCCCTAAAGGTATAGATTTGAAAAACATAGGATCTTACACACAATTTATTTCTGCAGCAAGAAAAACAGCATATGACAGTGGCGTAAGTCCTGATCAGTTTGCTAACATGCTACAAACATTTGTGCCATCTTTCTCAAGCAACGACACAATGCCATTTATATATACAACAAGTTCTGCTAGAGACGATGCAATAAGAGACGAACATGCCAATCATTTAAAATCAGAATATAAAATAGATCCTAAAGAAGCAGCTATAAAAGCATCGGCTGCTAATCAGGCCGCAGGAATTGCAGGTAGAATGGTTGTAGAATTTAGAAAAAATCAACAAGTAGTAGGTCAGGGAGCATTACAGCCTACAGTTTCTGGTGTGGCTAAATCAATAGAGGGATTCTTTGGAAGCACAGGTATATTTGCAGGATTTGGAAATTTAACAGCTTGGTTGACGGATAAAAATGGTTTTAATCAAAATCAAGTATCACGAAGTAGGTTACAAAACACATTAGCTCAATATCAAAAACAATTTGATGAAAAGGATGCCACTGGTCAATTAACTTCTAATGCACGAAAAGCTCGTATTGAATTTATGAAATTTAATTTAGCTTACGCTATGGCTTCTGCGTTTCAAGGTGGCACAGGTGGTAGAACAATATCTGATCAAGATATTGAAAACATGATGGCAGCCATGAAGTTTGAATATGATAGTAGTGAAGATATAATAATTGAATCTTTGCAGACTATTCAGTCTGTTATGAAAGATGTTGCAGTAATACAAGATGGATATAGAAAAGGTGGCAAAGCTGCAGGCGTATCATATTTACTTGAAAAAACAAATGAAGCTTTTGGTGTTGATTTTTCATCAGGAGGTAATTACGCAGACTACGCTGTTTCTAAGTTACAAGGAAAGGTAGCAAAAGCAGGTAAATTTAACGTACAAAATAAAACAATTAAAAATCCAAATTATATTTCAAAACAACAAACACCAAACGTTCCAAAGTTTATAACAGTTCCAAAGTAAAAGGTTAATTTATGGTACAAACTCAAAATAAATCAGCGTTTCCTGATACCAAAATAGAAGAAGATGTTATAACTAGAGGTCCTAAAGGCGTTCTAGGAATAATAGACGAGTCTGTTGGATTTACTGATGAGTCCAAAGAATCTGTTAGATTTGGTGATCAACCCGGACAAGTTATTGTTAATCCACTAAATGTTAACAGAGTATTTAATTATGGTGAGTATTATGATGAGGACTTTTTTGTTCAAAATAATGATATAGAGGGTATGCTTTTAGGTAATAATCAAGCTATGGAGTTTGATAAAAATATGTCTTACGAAGATAAGATAGATTTATTTAACCAGTACCAACCTAAAATATTATTTGGAAGAAGTGATACAGAGCTTGACACAGATGGCACAAAGAAAACAACAGGCATATACAATGTTGATGAAAGAATAGATACAATTCTACGAAGCAACATAGAAGAAAAGATACAATCTGAAATGGACAAGGGTGTTCGCCCAACTATTCTTCCTAATCCATTTACCGAAGCACCTGCACCTTTCAGTATGGAATACTATAAAAAAGATCCTAAAACAGGAAGGTTACTGCCTAGCTACCAAGAAAGTCCGGGAAGAAGAGCAAAAGAGTTTCTTAGATTTTTAGATCAAAGCTTTCCTAACATGGGTGGCAAAACAAAAGCAAGCTTAGTTAACAGAAATATATATGGTAGAGTTGACCTTAATTTTAAAATGCCTGATGAAAAAGAAACAGATACAGCAGGTTCAGGACTAGTATTAGGGGAGAAGTTAGTAACTCTTGCAACAGATATACCACGTGCTATAGGCGACTTGATTATAACAGGCATTGGTGCAGGTGGTGAATTAGCTTATGATGGCTTCAAGAATCTGTATAATTTAGCTAGTAGAGAAGCCACATTTAAAGATCAATATCAAATGATGTATCAAGGTGATGGTTGGTATGTACCTAATCCTTTTGCTGAAAAAGGTAGAGATTTAATCAGATCCTTTTTAGGTCCTGACTCAGCAGAAGTGTATCAAAAGAGATTAGCACAAGACAATATACTTGTGACTAAAGAGCAGGCAAACAAAATACTGAACTACACTTCTGATGCTGCAGATGCCGTAACTGTAGTTACACCTCAACTTTTAGGTGAAGCCACAGCAATTGCTAATATTACTAAAAAGGGTGCAAAAAAGTTTTACGATGATTTTAAATTGTATCAGTCAAATAATAAAAATCTAAAAGGTCCTGAATTAGTTCAAAGTTTTCTCGATGAACGAAGATCAAAACTACCTATATACGGTAGATTAAAAGACTTTCTTAATAAAAATAAATTGAAAGAGGGTGCTGACTTAGCAGAGTCTGCAAAACCTGTTGAACAACGTAGCTTAGTAATAGAAGCAAACGATAGACTAAAAAGTAAACGAGGAGAGTTAGCTGATGCTATAAAACTAAAACGAGCAGAATATCAATCTCTTGATCCTCAAGCAAAAGCAGTTATGACTCCCCTGCTTAAAAAAGAATATTTAAACACGGAAGAAGTATTTAAATTAAAAGCAGAAGTAACAGAAGCTGAAATGCTTGTTCGTATGGCAGAACAGACAAGTGCCGTGCCTAAATACATGAGAGATATGTTTAAAGATACGACATATTTTGCTACAATCGCTGCAGTAACTGGGCAACAATTAAATACAAGTTTTGGTGTAGATCCTCAAGTAGGTTATCTTGTAGGGATGGGAACTTTGATGGTTGCAAATTTTACGCAGGGAAGCAATTTGTTGGGTATGCGTTCCTATCTAGAAAATAGACATGCGTATAATCAGACTAATATACTTACTGTGTTAAGAAAGAGTGGTGCTTTTGAAGAAGGCACAACAAGTCAAGATGTCTTGGCCGCACTAAGAAATCCAGTCCTTGATGGTGTTAATCCACTAACAGGTAAGAAGTTTACTTCAAGTGAAAGAAAATTAGCTCTCGACTTATCAAAAAGAATAAATTCTTTAGCTCCAGAAATAAGAGATCAAGTAGTTGCAAATATAGTGTACTATAAAGACATGAGAAAATCTCTAGCAAAAGCAGGAATACCTGATGAGTTACTAGAGACAAGTTTTGCTGATATGTCTGGTCTTGCTCTTTTTGATGCCCTAGAAGATTCTTTTTATTATTCTGTAAGTCAGTCAAAAGCGTTTGATAAAGGAACACAAGAAACTTTCTTATCATTACAAAACAGTCGTACTAAACTCATGCAATCTCTTGAAGGTCATTTAAATAATATTTTAGGTTTAAATATAGACAAGAACAATCCTGCAATTGTTGAATTTACAGGTAAGATATCAGAAGCTTTAAGTGATACAAAATTAAAAGGAGATGAGTTAAGATCAGTCGCAGATGCCTACGTTAAATCTAAAGCTCAACTTTTACAGTCTTATTTACATGGACATGATATAAAAGGTGTTCAAGATTCTATTACAGCAGAATATGGCGATGTCATGGAAATGGCTGATTCATTATTAGATGACACCCTAAAACTATCTCTACTGGGTGACATGAAATCTGTGCAACAAAGCAGACAAAATTTAAAATTAATTGAAGATAGTATACATAAAGAATTTCACGCAACCATAGCAAATCAAAGATCTGTAATTAATGATAGATCAGGAAAAATTCCTAGTGTCAATGAAATTGATTTAGCTAAATACAATGACGAAAATGCTTCGTTAGGTAGATTGGCTATCATGAGTAGAAAGATGGCTAAAGCAAGAGCTAGATTACCATTTCAAGAATTTGATTTGAAATACGGAAATCAATTTGGAACTGACGCATCAGAGTTAGGTCTTAAAATACTTGATGACGTAACAGCAGGAGACAGAGCAAGTAAAGGTTTAGCTAGTCAACTAATGGCAAGTGGGGATGAAGCTAAAATATTCTCTGTTTTAAATAGTGGTGCTAGAAAAACAATAGATAAAATTATAGATGAAACAGGTAATCTTGAGTTTAGAACACAATATATGGATGAGATACGTGATAGTTTACCTGATGCTTTAAAAAATAAACCCATCACAGATTTAGACATAGTTGCATATGCTATAAGAAATGACAATTTACCTGTGGGGATAGCTTTAAGTATGGATGAAACTTTACGGTTGTATTCTGCTTTAAGTGCAAAATCATACAAAGCACATAGATCTAACAATACAGGAGTTTCACAAACTTATGGAGAATACGCAAAAGCTGCAGATAAATTATTTGACAAGGTGGTTGATGCAAGAGGAGTTCCTATAGCAGACGATGCGTTAAAGCAGATAAATGATGAACTCATAAACATGAGATTAACTTATCAAGATGAATATACCACACCTTATTTGACAAAAAACACAAATGTATCACGTTGGACAAACCCTGAAAGTGCAACAGTTGTGAGAAGAAAAGGTGAAGTTGAGGTGATTCGTGACAACGCACAGACTCCGGGTGGTAAAAAATGGTCATCAGGAAATGAGCCTAACACTTGGTTTGATTTACAAAAAGTATCAAACATGAGTGAAGGTGACATCGTTAACAGACGTAGAGATTTACTACAAATGTATGGTAGATACGATAAAAATGTTGATGGTTATGTTATAGATCCCAACGGTGAAGTATTTAAAGGTTTGAGAGAAATATCTGGTATAAAATTTGAAAGAGAAGTTAGAAGATTGCAGTCTGAAATATCTGACCCAATTCAACTTCGAGATGCCATAGATAAATTAAGAAAAAATACAGAAACTTTATTTAGAACCTCTGATGATGTTAACGCTTCCATCGCATTTGATTACAATGAGAGCATGGATATAATGACAGAGTTAGGATCACGAATACAACGTGATGCAAAACTTAAAGCAGCTCATAAAAAAGAATTTATAGATTCTGGATTACAAAGAAATTTAAGAAAAGATGCTGCGACAGTGTACACATCCATGAGAAATGCAAATGAAAAAGTAAAAATGCTACAAGACATAGGTGGTGTGCAGAGTGGTGCAGCGTTCTTTGATAAGTTTATTTCAAAGCCAGATGGATTACAAGAGTTAAAAGCTTTAAAGACAGCAATGACTTCTGTGCAAAACAAAAATAAATTACCGACAATGACTGCAAAAGAGTTTGATGATTATGTTAAAGAAATTGTATCCACTCACATATCTAGAACTGTAATCAAACCAACAGGAACTACTACAATAATTCCTACTACAGATAAGAATGGTAAAACAGTTTACAAAGCTGTTAAAGATACAAATATGGATACAGATGCTCTCACTAAATTTTTAGATGGCGAGGGATCTGACGTATTAATTGCTAACTTAAAACAATCAGGATATATAGATGATGATCATCTAAAGAATCTAAGACGCATAAACACCTTCATGGCTAATAGAAAAAGACAAGTTGGTAGACGAACAGGTGACATAAGAATTACTGGAGAGCCAAGAGGATTATCAGTTGAAAGTTATATCAGTAGATTTTATTCTATATCAAGACAAGTAGTTAGTCCGAAGTATGTTGCAACGGAAGCTCTTATACAAAACATAAGAATGTCCGAGCATAGGATGCTAAAAGAGATGATTACAAATCCTAAAGTTGCAAGTATAATGGCTGACCTTATTGTTGATGGTAAAAAGTTTACAGAAGAACAAGAACTTAGACTGAAAGAAGTTCTAACTGTGATGGCTGCCAATGCTATGGCTTCAGGTGCTATAACTGCAGAAGATGAGATGAAGTCTGGTCAAAAATTACCAACATACGATCTATCAAAATTCAAACAATAAGGAGAACTAGATGACACCTAAACAAAAGAAATTTGCTGCACTAGCACCCCCATTCAACAAAGCCACTCAAGCTGATAGAATAGCAGGTGCTACAGGCAAAACATATAATAATGGACAACGCCCATCTAAAATGTATGGTGGTGGTATGGCTATGAGAAAACCTATGATGATGGGTGGACTTGCTGAAAAGAACAGAAGCCAAAACAATATGACACCCAAAGCCAAAGACTCAATGGGCATGATGACTGAACAAAAGAAGTTTGGTATGGGTTACAATCTTGGTGGTGCGATTAAAAAGTTTAAAGGCTAAATATAGTTTCGTGATCCACTCATTATATCATCTGCACTCTTCCTAAGATACCGAAGCAGTGATGCTACCTGACTTGTGCCACTATACATAGGCAACCCAGTATTCAATTCTCGTTCGAGATCGTCAGGGGTAACTGCTTCGTAGTTCATCTCCACATTCCCCTCTTTATTTAAAAATACTTCTAATGAAAATAGTTTCGCTTTAGTTTTTGATATCATGGCAAGGACTCAATTGACTTATCTGTAAGTTATAACAATCAGCTTTAAACGTGTAGCCGTTGTTGTAATCAATATCCCCTTTTCTGTATAGGGTGGCTTCTTTGTAAAAGCTTTGTTTGGATATGCCACCAAGAATCCAAGCTTTACTTAAATCTGTTAGTATGCGAACAAACACATACGCATCACAGTCTTGTTTAGTTCCATGCAACGCTACGGAACAATCATAGTTTGGTCTAGGCTTAGAGTTACAACGTTTAGTTTTAACATCTATTCTCATACCATCCTTAACAAGATCGTAATCGTATGTATTCATCTGCTCTGCTTCAATACTATCAGCAACAATTATCTCACCTATCGCACCTACAACGTTGCTAGTGCCACCTGTAATACTTCCCTGCAATATGCCCACAGTAGAAGCTTTTTCCCTCGCACGGTTCATATAATCATTGTTGATCGGTATCTCTATCATTAGCTTGAACTCAAGTCCACGACTTCACAGGCATCTGCTGTACAGGCTAACTCACGAGATCCACTCGTATTATCTTCCTTTTCATACATAGAGAACTTAGTCCAGTCGAGTGACGATGGTACACGCCCATTCCATTCGAGATATTCATCTGCATCTATGTCCTGATAAGGAGCTTGTTGGTAGGTGTGATCAGAGAATGGTAAGAACGATACCCCTGATGCAATATCAAAGTTATCATACAACCATGCACCCACTTCCATCCACTCTTCTTCCTTTACAGAAATAGTAACAGACGGTTTGTGTTCACACCAATTAAGTGCATAGACTTTCCATAGCTCTAGTTGTTCTATTGCACTCATCTCTGTCCTAGTGATAGCACCACTAGGGGATTTCATTGGAAACGAAAAGACAGTAACACTATCAGGTTTTGTGATATCAGGTTCGTACGGTATATTCTCTTCTTTCATGAATTGTGTAAGTGGATCTTTGTTATCACCACGTACAGTTCTTACATAAAAAGGATTGTGTCTAGCGTGTATACCTGACGCTGAATCAGTAAGTTGCGATACAGTACCACTTGGCTTTACACATGTAATAGCCGTACTTCTAGGTATGCCAATCTTTTCTGCATATTCTTTGTTTGTATCTATTGCAACTTGTTTCATTTCTTGTAACCAAATCTTTGAATCGACTTGTCTAGCCAACACATAATTATCCATGATACCAGTTAATGAAACGCCTAGCAAGCGTTCTTCTTCAGTATTTGTTTTCCATATCTTTCGTAAGTATTTTAAATCTGTAAGAGTAGATTGGAATGTACCCAAGATAGTTGCAATCCTTACTTTGGATCGTAAGCTTAACAGGTCATCACTTTCACGAACTACAACTTCAGATAGATTACAGAATTGATATGGTCTAAGTATAATCTCACTACATGGATTAGTACCCCACATGTGTCCTGTCTGTCGTCTGCCGTTCTTAGCTACCTGATCATCGGCAGCCTTACGGTTGAACATACCACGTTCACCTGACTTGGACTCATACAGAGCTAACCATTCTCTCATATAGGTTTCCATAGCAGGCTTACCTTTGTAGGCTACAGAGTTGTTTGCCAATGCTCTTTGACCATTTGCGTTCCACCATTCTCCTGCCTTTGCATGAGCCATCTGATCATCATTCAAGTTAGATAGACTAATCAATGCAGATCGTCTCACTCCACCAACAACAACAACCTCACCAACTTTGCACATAATATCGTGGCACTCTATAGGAAATAGCTTTCTGCCTTTTGCACTTTTGAACTTATCTATTGTGAACTTAAATAAATTGACCAACGGATCAGCACCTGATGCTCTACCACCCATGACCTTTAGTCTTGCACCTGCAGGTCTTACATTAGATACATCCCAAGATGGTATCATTCCTGAATAGAGTAGTGCAACAAGTTCACGAAATGCTTTTGCCCATCCTGCTTTGCTATCATCTACTACAATAACAACGTCAGAGTCTTGCATGTTCTCACTGATAATGGGTAGCTTGTCTACATTCTCACGTTCAACACTAAATCCTACACCTGTGCCACACATAAGTATGTACATCGCTTCATCGAAAGATCGTGGACTATCTACAGGTAAATAGCTACAGTTGTAACCACATACGTTATCTCTTTTCAATGCCTGTCCTGCTGTCATCAAAGCTCTCATAGATGGCATAACACTAAGGTTGGTTATGTACTCTTCTATGGCTTGTTTATCTACCTTACTTATCTTGTAGTTGTGCTTTTCAAGTAAAGCTTCTTCCATAAAATTTATGTATCTTGAAACTGTCTCACCCCAGTTTTCTCTTCTTCCTTCTTCATCAAGCCAACGAGCATATCGTGATTTGTGTATGAACTCTTGGTATGATGTAGGTAGCATATTAGACGACATTTTAATCTTCCCCTTTTTTTATTGTTTGAATTAAACGGTTTAAGTACCACTTTGCTTTTTCTAAATCTTCTACACCATTCTTGTATTTATATCTACATAAATATTTAAGAATGTTGCCTTGAAGATACGCTTCAAATCCACCACCTGTGACGGACTCTATCATGTCTATAGTCTCTATGCCTGCTTTGTTGTAGTGGGCAGGACTATTAACCATGTCCTCTTTGTCTTTTCCTGACAGATATTTAATTTCGTTCTCTGTCTCTTTTAGTTTCTGTCTCATGTATTCCATATGCCTTAACATTATTTGTTACCAAAATCAACTTTAATTACGTTGTCTTTATATTTTACTGTCTTGCCTTCTTCATCAAGTATCTCACCAAATATTCGTCTAGTTACATAGTTGTATGCAATTTCTGATGTACCAAAGTTAAATACTTCTTCACTCTTACCCATAAGCAATCCAACAAGACCTTCGTGTATTACTGACCCTACAGAGTGATCAGCTTCAGACTCGTACTGTCTTTCTGTCGTATCGTATGCACTCATCTTGAACTTATCGTCACCGACATCTGTAAGTATAATATAGTAGTGACCTTTTTGCAAATTCATTTTCTTTGCAAATTCTATTGCGTCTTCTTCACTTTCCATTTTTGTACCACTCCACAGGTATTGTTTTCTCTGCCCACCTGAAATCGTTCTTGTTGCACCAATCAGCGTAGGTTGTTTTACTACCTTTGTAAATTTTATTTCGTGCGTTCATAAATACAAATCGTATATCAAGATCTTTGTGTTGTTGCTTTACCAAAGCCATCTTTACTCTGTCTGCTTTATCTAAGTGACCCTTTGCTTCTACATATATACCACTCTCGACTATATAGAAATCAGGAGTGTATGTTCTAGGCTTGGGTATGTAAATAAACTTCTTTGATTCATACTCAAACTTAACTTTGTTCTCAGCCAAACCTTTTGCAAGATGCAACTCAAAGCGTGATCTGTATTTCATTCTGTTCATATTTTCTTTTTCAACCCTAAAGACTGTAGTCGTTTTTTTACATACCCTGCCAGTTTGGGGGATTGTTTTTCTAGTATAAGAAGTTCTTCTGTTAATCCAAGTATCGGAAGGCATATTACTTTACCCTGATCGCTAACGTAGTTTATTGTTTGAAATTGATTTTCTATTTTTACTATATCTCTTTTTTCAGTGTGAGAGGTGAGAGTTCCGTTGTTCGAGAAGTTTTCACGAAGAGTAAGGGGAATACCTCTATCATGTTGACGTAAATGAACAACGTCTCTCCCACCACCTGTCTCCACATGGGAGTCTATATAAACGTGGTACAAGTCCTCGTTTAATCCTAAAAGATCTATATGAAATTGATGAACATAAATGATTGCCATTATAGCGATTTCCTCTTCAATTTAGAGTACCATACTTGAGGTGGCTGTTTAGCTTTTGATGTTATCTTATCGTGTGATACTGCATCTTTCCAACAGTGTGCTTTGTACCCACACATAGTACACGGTCTAGGTAACAATTTGTTTCCTGTCCTGACTTCTTGACCATCTTGTTTGTACACCTCAAATATATCCTTGAAGGGTACTTTGAACTCAAGTGATTCATCTGTCAACACTTTAATTCGTTCTTTGGCATCTGCCATATATTCTTTTCTGTCGTCTGTTTGCCAATCAGGTGCTTCAACCACAGTGACTTCGCCACTTGATTTGTTTATGACAATCCAACCACCAAACGGTAATCCTGTTGCTTCCCCATACAAATGCCCTTGCATGATATAGCCAAATGGGTCATCCTCTTTTATTTTTTCGTATCCACCGTAACCTGTATACTTAAACTTGTATGCCCACTCACTTGCAGACTTTATATCCCAAACCTTATCTTGTCCAAACTCATCACGTATAATCAAATCCAACGTGCCACTTACATTTGTACCATCTATGTTTAGACTAACGGCTTTCTGTTTATCTACGATATCAACGCCTGCCTGTTCTAACACAAGAACAGCTATGGCTTCTACAATATCCCCAAACAGAAACCTGAATAGCATATTGTATTGTACCTCTTGTTCAATGCCTTTCTTCTCAAGGAGTTGTTGACACAGAGGTCTACCAAGACCTGACATTCTGATCTTGTACTGTCTTTCTTTATTTAATTGTGTAGTAACGGAATCTCTGCAGGAATCTGCAAAGTCTAAAACGGCTTCAGGGGGAATTGAAACTTCCCCCCTACTTGCACGTTCCATGTAGTCTTGTATTTTAAACAGGAGAAGCATTGAAATCGTCTGCCAAGCTTTCTTCTCCAACCACTACCTGTAGCTTTGCAGAATCTCTATTCTGATCTAGTACAGATTGATTGGCTGCCTTGACTGTATCGGCAAACTTTTTCATTAACTCCTTATCTTCTACAGATATATCAGTTTCACTTTGAAGAGTTGGAACAGGTGTCCAATATGTAACCGATCCCTTCTTCTGTTTAGCCGTACCCATATTGATCCAACATTTCTGCATGATCTTTTTCTGTTTGGTTAGGCTATCAATAAAATTCCTCATCGGAACAAACCCTGACTTCTTAAAGTATGCAACAACAGGATGACCATCAATTTTGACTGCTTCCTTATTACCCTTGACGAAATCACCTGATATCACACAGTACAACACTTGATTGCATACTGCCATTCGTGATCTTAACTTAGAGGGATCATCATCTTTAAGTTTCTCTTCATCTGCCACAGATAGACGACCACACTTGTTGCCACCTTCTGTATCAGGAAAGTCACCTGACAGAGTTGGTTTCTGTACAGACTTACAAGAAAAAGTTCCTTGCTCCTGATCAAACACACTCCATTCATAGGTTCGTAAGATTGGTCTAATTCTTACTGTCTTGGCGTAGACCATTTCGCCTTCATACATCATCTTCCAATCGCCACGTGTTAAGGTAGCACCATCTTCAGTTTCCATATCGTAGTTTATGTTTAGTCTTGAAAGTCCTTGATTTGATTTCTGTGTCGAAGTCTGACCAGTCAATGCCATCAAAGATTCCATGTCGTCACTACTAAAAGAGCCAACGATGTTGTCAATTTCAGTATTCATAGTTTGTATGTTTTCCAATTTAAATATCCTTTTCTATCTATTTAAGGTTAACGTAATCAGAGGTTACAGATCTACTTCAGATAAGTCAAGCCAATTTTTACCTATTTTTAATTCAATACCTACAGGCATGTCGTATTCTATGCCATACCTACGTTTCGTCTCACTTGGCAGACACAACATTGCTTCCGATAATACATCGATACACTGTTGCTTTTCACTTGGATGAACATCAAGCACTATTGAATCGTGTACTGTGTTGCAAATAACCGACTGCATTTTGAGTTCTCTCATCTGTCTATCTAGCTCTACCAACGCAATAGGCAATAGATCAGCCGTAGCGAACCCCTGAACAGGGTAATTACAAATAGCAGTACGATTGGTAGCTGAACCCCACTCTGTCCATCTAGCGTCAGGAAAACAGTATTCTCTTCCTGACGGTAATTTTATAATTTTTGTAGTCACGGCTTGTTTCTCAAGTTCTTTGTGCCACTCACTTACCTGTTCATACTTCTCTTTGAATCTTCTGTAGTATGCCTGTTGACTTTGTGTACCACTCACACCACCATACAACGGTTTGAATGTGTGTGCCTTTGCTTCCTGTCTAGAGCAGCCAATGATAGATGCAGTGTAGCTGTGAACATCTGTGCCTTTCTTTACATCATCGTATACTTGGTTATCCTTTGCAAGAAAGCCTGCCACTCTGAACTCTAACTGTGAGTAGTCACCCTCAAGTATAAACCCATCGTCAAATCTACTTTCGACAACCTTACGTATAGCAAACGTAGAACCACGTGGCATGTTTTGAAAATTAGGATTACGACTAGATAGCCTGCCTGTTGCTGTTACACATTGCATAAACTCAGGATGAATGAAGTTGTAGTCATCAACATTGTTTTTCATTCCCTCTACAAAGGTAGACAGATAAGTACGAAGAGCATTGTAGCGAACATAGGCTTCACAAAACTCACGTGCATCACCACTTAGTTCAGATAGCCTATCTTCTAGGGTCACCTTATCTGTCTTGAAACCTGCTGATGCTGTGTCTCTTGGTGTACGAGGTATGATTTTAAAACCTGCCACCTCGCCTGTAGATGTATAGACTACACCTTTACCCTCACAGATTTTACATATTCGTTTAGCTTTACCAACACTGCCATCTTTCTTGAGAGGTGTTATCCTACCTGATCCACGACAAGTTTCACATTGACGACCAATTGTTTTGTAAACTATGTCAGTCATACGTCTTACATATTGTACAAAGTCTTTGTTCTTCATACGTGTACGCATCTTAGGTTTGATTGTATTGCCACGCATCTCGTGTCCAAGATTGAATGTGAGTGACCAAAGAGATTTATCTTTTACCTTTCGTGAGTAAAGCAACACACTTTTATCATCAGGACTTGCAAGATTGATAGGAGTATCTCCCATTGCGTTCTTGGCTAGTCTGTTCAGCTTAGTTTCCAACATGGTCATCTCATCCATGTATTGTTTTTCAATCTGTTCTAAGGTATCTGTATTTATCTTTAGTCCGTTGTGTTCTATCCTAGATAGCGTGTTCGTCATCTCGAACGACAGTTTTAGTGTTTGTTTCATATAATTCCTCGAATGTTAAGCCAAAGGCTTCTAGTTGTTTTACTGCAACCTGTTCAGTTGCGACTACATCGGCAATGCCGTATTCTTCTACTATCTCTGCAGGTATGTCATAGAATGTCTTACCATCTTTGAGATACGGTTTAACCAAATCTACTTCTTTTTGAGTAACCTCATATCGTTTTGCAAGAGACTCAAGTGACAAAGACCAACGCCTACCTTTTGATCTTAGGTATTCTGCTACCATCGTATCGTACAGAACTCCATCGTAAGTAAAGCCACATGATCGCAACCATGTTATGTCAAACTTGATGTTTTGTCCAATCAGAACATCTGCCTTGTCCAAATCTTTTTGTATCAAGTTTACAATATCTGACTCATAATTGTACTCACTATCTTTGTGATAGAAAAACTTATAGTTAACGTGATCGTTTAACAACCACTTCCAACCTATTGATACTAATCGATTATTGAAGTAGGGCAATGCAGTAGTGCCACCCCCCTCTTTGTCTCGATGTGTAGTTTCTACATCTAAAGTTAACACGTTCATCAATAATATATCCCCCTTGAAATATCTATTTGGGCATTGATCATACCATGCCACCCATTGATCTTGTTCTTAGATATACAGATGTGTCTTACTATATTGTCTATCTCACTCGATCCTGTCTTGCCTATACCTATAATAATGTCAGCTTCACCTGCCTTACCTGTCTTGGAATTGTCAAGCATAGCATAATCTATAAACTGTCTGTCGTGTGCATCGTAACTTGCTTGACTTACTGCCCACACAAGACACACGTTTCTTTTGGCTATCTCTCTTGCAGACACGTAAGTTTCCTTCAAACGTTCATCTCCACGATTGTACTCACCACGTATTCTGAATTTGTCTAGCTGATCACAGAACATGACATCAGGTTTGTTCAGCTTGGCATACTCATCTACCTCTTCTACAGATGTACCCACCGAATCCATGATAGTCAGGTAAGGTTCTATCTCTGTCTTGTATCTATCTAGGAGACTAAACCTCTGTGCTACCATCTCTTCCTTTGTCAGTTCAAAGTATGATTGAATGATACGTAATTTAATTCGTTTAGCAGGTTCTTCGTTTGCCCAATACACAACCTGAAACCCCTGCCGTATGTACGATGATGCAAGAAAGCAACAGAACGTTGTCTTACCTACTTCAGGTCTTGCAAACAAGATACCTAAGTTGCCACGATCTAAACCTTTGATGTTCTCATTTATTAAGTTGAATGTGAATGGGAAATCATTGTCACCTGCTTCTTCAGATAACAGTTCGTTCAAATCTTTGTCAACAATGGTGTAGGTTGTTTTGTCACCTATCCTACCATCATCTACACTTTCGATAAGTTTCTTTAACTCACCGAACTCATCACTGTCACCAGTGAATATGTCTAATGCTTTCTCTCCTATCTGTCTAGCTTTGTCTCGCAGCCACAGGTTGTTTACAATGTCACTATGTAACTCATCGCTTTCATTTGGTGCAACGAGTTGTACAATCATATCCTGTACACGATTCCTAGCTGAATCAGGCATGGCAGGATTACGATCATTAAATATTGTAGACAGTTCAGGAACAGACAGACTACGATCATACTTGGTATGTGAATATACTATCGTATCAAATATATCTTTTAGTTCATTGTCGAACATAGTTCGATCAATTTTATTTTTTACTTTATTGAAGAAATCAATATTGAGACAAAAACCTAGTACTTGTCTGTCAATCGATATAACGCCTGATGAACTCATTTCTTTCCCCTTTTTCCATATCTTTCAAATCCTTGTTCAAAACAATTAACTTAGTTGGAACGTAGTTCCGTAACTTTCTTATCATCATGTATGCCTTAGACGTTGCATCTTTGTCAAGTGCTACATAAACTTTCTTAAATCTTTTTATCACATCCATATGTTCATTAAGTAATGTCGTTCCCATCAAGGCTAGTCCTGTTACCAAATTGGATACTGCACAGGCTGAAGGGCAATCTTCCACAACAAAACAGTTGTCACTATTACCACACACATAAGGATGTTTGCTATTGCCATATCTTCTCCACTTAGGTTTGTATCCATTCAAACTACGACCTGTTCCGTCAATCACTTTATTGTCACTCTTGACAAGATAGACTACTCTTTCTTGTTGAAAGTCATATCTTATGTCAGCCAATCCATTTAGGTAAGCATCAAGTGATCCTACTTTCTTTACATACGCTTCTGCTTCTTTACTACGTGAAAGCGACACAAACGTGTCAGGTATAACAAAATCATTTGTCACTTCAGATTTTGTCACTCGTTCTTTAAATGCAACCTTTGAGTTCTCCTTAGTCAGTTGCACTCCTGTAGATCCCTTAGTGTGACAGTCAGCATGAAAGCAATACCATAGTCTTTCAAATCCTGTATCAGTTACACTAAAGGTGTTACTCCTATGACAAACAGGGCAATCACCCCTATAACGCCCATAAGAAACAACGTGTAAATTTCCCACATAATTCTTTACCCATTCCATTTAGAAATCATTACTACGCAACAAAATTATTGTCAACATAAAAAATAATTTGACGTAATTTTAAATACGTGGTATGTGTGTGAAACCCTTTGGGAGAACACACACTATGACTAGACCAAACAAACTATTTAAAGATACCACGTCATACAATTTGACGATAGAAAAAAAAGATTACGAAGAACTAAAAAAGTACTCGACAAAAGAATCTGATACGTTTAACATGCAAGTAAGTATTGCAGATTTAATTCGTACATCTGTCAAATTATATTTAGAGGATTTACATAAAGCGTATGGAAAAGAAACAAACCAAGACAAGCATACAACAAAGAAGTGATGGTATGTGGATAGTTGACGCTAAGTTGTCAGCCGTACGTATAGGATTACAAGATAAGGAATTTGTCAAAAAAGGACACAACACAGATTATCGATTGTGGATAACCTGTTTTGTCGCCAAGACAAAAAATGCTTGTGTTGATTGGCTAAGAGACAATATGGCTATGCTAGATAAGCGAAGCCAGAAGTACTCTGTTAATGTCAGGCAACATAAGGAAAGCACTAACTAACTTTTCCTTTCATAAGTTGGTGCTTTCATAAGCTCATATTTCTCCTTACGTTAAAGAGGGGAGCAACCTTAAAAAGTTGCTTCTCTTTTTTTTTTGTTGACAGATAGTTTTAGTTAGTTGTATAAGTTTCCCTGAGTGATATACACTCCTATACTAAGAACAGTTAAATGAAAGGAAATAGTATGAATTGGCTTAACTTATGTAGTGGTGGCGAGATAGGTCGCCAAGCAGTAAAAGAGTTGGGGTTACCTGTAACTAATTGGTTTAGTTCTGAGATAGATAAGTTTGCTATCAAGGTAGCTCAAGATAATCACAGAGATATAATTCATATAGGTGACATAAGAGATGTCATTGGTATAACAAGAAACTTACCTATGGATGTTATTCTATGTGGGTCACCTTGTCAGGGATTTTCTGTGGCAGGCAAGGGGTTAAATTTTGAACATCCTCAATCGAAGTTGTTTTTTGATTTTGTCAAGATATACAAATACCATTACGAACGGTTTCCTCAATGTAAGTTGTTGTTTGAAAACGTACGTATGAAAAAAGAATGGCAAGACATTATTCTAAGTACACTACAAGAGATCAATCCTAACTTGAAACTTTACATGATCAATTCATCTATTGTATCTGCACAGAATAGACTACGTATGTACATAACAGATTTTGAGTTCGACATACCTGAAGATAGAAATGTCAAACTTCGTGACATAATAGAGTGTGGTTGTGTGGATAGGGAAAAGTCATATTGTCTAGATGCAAACTATTGGAAAGGTGGTAACTTGAAAATGTATTTTGAGAAGTCACGTAGACAGTTGGTATTTGGAGATGGTTGCAAACAAGTTGGGATAGCTGATCTGAATGGACATGACATACTAAAGCGTGTCTATTCTATCGAGGGCAAGTCACCTACATTGAATACGTGTAATGGTGGTAATCGAGAACCTAAAATTGTCTGTGGGGATAAACCTTTGAAGTCAGCATCAATCACAGGTCGTAGACTAGACAGACAAGGCATACGTAAGGATAATGATCTAACTGTTCCAATTACCCAAACCTTAGAAGTATCTGATTCTGATAAGTCACGGTGCTTATCTACATTGACTAAGGATACAGTTGTATCGCCTTTGCCAAAAGGTAGGTATCCTGATGCTTATGGAGAAAACGCTTTACATTGGAGAAAGCTTACTGTAAAGGAATGTTGTCGGTTACAAACGTTACCTGATGATTACTGTAAGTCAGTTAGTAATAGTCAAGGCTACAAAATACTTGGGAACGGTTGGACTAACGAAGTCATTAAGTTTATATTGAAAGGAAAAGCTAATGAAAGTAAGTAAATTAATTCACGATCTACATGAAAAGGTAGAAAACCTAGAAAAAGAAAAAATTGATCTGAGAAAAAACCAAGATCAAGATGATCTGAATAGAAGATTAAGCTCTGCTAGAATAGGTAACGTTATACATGAACGTACTATTGAAGATTTGAAAATGGAGAACGAAAGTTATAAAAGAGAAAATGTCGAGCTTAAGAGTAAATTAAAAGAAAGTAGTGAGTTTAATGTTGGTAACGTAAATAATAACGAAAAGATGAAAAGGTTAGCCTATCTAGAAAAGCACGTTGCTCAACACAGGTATGTCTTTAGTGAAATACCTAACACACCTGAAAATTTAAAGATGGTAAAGTTAATGAAGAAACACATCAACAAGAACAGATACAATCTACGTTGGCGAGGTCAATATCTTGTTGACGGTGAAAATTGGAAACACTACACAGATGGACAACCTTTGTCGAAGTCTAAATGTATTCGTGTCTACATAGATAGCATAGCAAATAATGTCAGTAGCATTGAAGGATTCAATTCAGACGAAGTAGATACAATCATGGATGCTTTGAATTGTTGGGAAAATGAGTTGTCAGTAGATCACTACAAGAGTGACACAGTAACACAGTTGCTTAACTATTTTGAATCTATGCGACTACACCTTGATAACTCTGTAACTTGTCAAACAAAAGAAAGGGTAAATATTGTCACACCAAATTAATGATAGTATCGTAGACTGTATAAATGACGAATGGGATGACATGACACGTGACCTTAAAGATTGGCTTGAAACTCACAAGAAAACAGATGAGATTGCTGATAGAGTTAATTGGGCATTTACCTATCTAGAAAACAAATGGAAACAAGAAAGGTTTGACAGTTATCCTGATAGCTGATAACAAGTATCTAAACAGACAAAGGAAAGGAAACATATGTCTAACACAGATAGAGTAAGAGCTTATTATAATCTGCACAAGAAGTGCTTTTCTGTACAGGATTACAAAACAGGATTGGTCGTGGAACACACAGATAGTTTGTTTTTTACCAATGCCATGTTTGTTGTCAGGAAGTCAGGTAACGAGAAAGTCAAAAGGGAGGGCAGAAAGAATGTCCACGCTTTTGTCAATGGTATTCGCCAACCTAAACCACCACTAAGTTATCATGGATATCTTTGGGTTAAATATAATCCACATACAATGGACTTTTTTCATTACAGAAGAATTGTCAACGGTGAACCTAAATACCTTGAAGTTGATAGGCATTGGATAGGTAATGTCTATTTGTCTATGGTTGATGGTCATCCATGTATCTATGCAGATATCGATAAATTGTCAGGCAAAATATTGTCAGCTTCTGCCTTAAATAAAGAACCATTAATGGTAACCAAAGATGAAACTACCATTAAAAGGATTTATTCAGGTGGTGAATTTTCAATGGAATTTTTAAGAAAAAAACAAAAGCAAATAAAAAATAAAAATAAACTTCTTGCAATCTAATCTAGATAGTTTAGAAGATTATGTACGTTCAATTTTAATTTAACTGAAAGGAAATAAAATGAACTATATAGTAAATGACTTCAATCATGAAGTAAGAACTCATAAAGATTTTAGGGATGTAAGTTTTTATGAAGATAATTCCAAAATAACTAAAGTTGATCTTCAGGCATTAATTCCTGTTCCAAATGGTGATGCTTATTCTCATGAAGTAACTTCACCTTTTGATCTAAAAGGTTATTTTGGTTTGTACAATTCTAGTCTAGATAAGTTATTAAAAACTCGACCTGTTTCTAATACTTATCAGCTTGTACCTCATCATGAATTGTTTAACGAACAAGCTAAAATACTTGGGCAATCTGATTTACCTTTAGAAAATATTACTGTAAAAGATCAGCTTTATAAAGACGGTTTACAAGCTCATCGAACTATATTTTTTCATGATCTAGAAACTACCGTATCCAATAATAAAGATAAGGTTTTATCTAGAATTGATATATTTAATAGTTGTGATATGTCGTGGAGCTTTCAAGTTTTTTCAGGTGCGTATCGTGATCTATGTAGAAATACTTTAGTCTTTGGTGGTCAAAAAGCGTATCATCAACAAGCTAAACATACACGTAATTTATCCACTACTGCTCTAATGACTAAGGCAAGTATTGGTTTGGAATTTTGGAATAACCAAAAAGAAACAATGTTGAATTGGAGAGCGAAAGATATGTCGCCTGAACAGTTTGGCAACATCCTTAAACAAACTATTTGTAAAAAGAAAAGTAAATCAGCAGAATTAAATTTAACTAATCCTGTTAATGAAACTAAGATGAATTATTTACTTGATAGGTTTGAAAAAGAAACACCTGATCTAGGTAAAACTATGTGGGCAGGCTATAATGCTTTAACGCATTGGGCAACGCATACTGATGAAACTATCGAAAAAGAAATCGATAATAAATTAGTTAAAATTAGATCAGGTAAATCAACTGCTGATGTTCCAAGCGTTCAAAGAACACGCAATGACGAAGTAAGACAAGTTATTGAGTGTGAAAGTTGGCAAGAGTTGGAGTGTGCATAGTTGACTAGTTTAATCGCAACAATTTATAAGATAGTCATGATCATTTTTTTGATCGTGATTATCTCATTAATACTTGGTTAATTTATTTTGAAAGGAAAACCTATGAAAGATAATCATATAGATAAATCCAAAATTCATGTTTGTGTTATTTGTGCAGAAACAATTAAACCAAAGTTTTTGGGTTTGGATAAAGAGGGCAACAAACATTATTGGTACGACGGTAACAATGCGTTACCTGTTGCTGATGGCAAGTGTTGTGACGGTTGTAACAAAAGTGTTGTTATACCTGAACGAATGACACAAATACTGATGTCAAGACTTAACGTAGGTATTGACGATAATTTTAATAAACTGTTATAGAAAGGAAAAGTTTAATGAATAGTTTAAATATAGATAATCAAATAGATGCAATCAAAGAAGTGTCAAGTAACGCATTGACCAAACACGGTTTTAGCCGTAGTCGTCAAAGGCTTTTTGACTTGTCAAAAGAACTTGACCAATCATGGCAAAATTACAAGGCAATTGTCGACAAAAACGCTTTACCTGAGTTTGTCGTATTTACGCTTAGTCAATCAACAAATGGATTAAAATTAAAATCTATTTCTAGACGTTCTGCAATCCCTGTTTCTGAATTATGTTTGATACTTTCGAGACTAATTATAACAAGTAAAATATCTTGGAATAAAGAAACAAAATTGTACAAAAAAAAATAACTTGCATTAAATAAAAATATCATTTTATAATCAGGCTAGGTTAAGAATTAACTTAGCCTTTTTACGTTTATGAAAGGATTTCTTAAAATGGAAACAAAAACGTATTTAATTAAAACTAAGTTTGACTATTCAACAAAAGAACTTGTTCAAGTTGACGGTAATAATTTAACTATTGAATTCAAAATAATGGATAAGTACGCATTAATTGAAATAGTTGGAAGATTAAAAGATCGAACAGTTGAAGAGTTTAAACATCAAATAATTTGTAATAAAAATCAGGTTATTCAAATGTTGCCAAACGTTAATGATCAAGTTGAAAAGTTTGATCAGCGTATAAATGAAAATGTTGATCGTGTGCATTTTGATCAGGTTTTTAAAAATGATTATCAGCTTGGCTTACATGGTCAATTAAATGAAGATGAATATATTGATCCTAAAGTAATATTTAATACTAAACATTTAATAAGAGATACTTTTAAAACTGATGTATTAAAAGAATTACAAGAGTTAATTTCTGATGTTTTAGCTAATAGGGAAGACAGCCAAAAAGGAACACAAATTGACCTTGAAGATTTAATATCTGAAAAGGAGGGGTCATAATGGGATACTTTTTAAAAGAACTTTTGGATCTTTTCAAATGGATGTGTTGTGGTTTTACTCTTGCTTATTGCTTGGCATCTTATCACGGTTTGGATACAAGCTTTTCAAGTTTGTGGGGTTAATCATGGCTTATTATTTTAGTTGTAGGGAATGTGATAGTACTAGTTTATTTGATAACGGTGTTATTACTAAAGTTAATCCTATTGAAGATTACCACCTTTTACAAAATGTAAGGGGTGGTTATATTAATACAAACGAAAATGAAACCGTTATTTGCAAATCTTGCATATCAAAAAAGGTAAGATTAAAAGGTAATTATATAATAATATGAAAGGAAATAAAATGAATTATCCATCAAGTTTAAACAGTAATGTAAGAGCAAATAAAACTATGTTTAGTAGTAATTTAACTCTTGAAGATATACCTCATAGAGATCATAAGCTTAGAGAAATTGCAAAAGTTGAGAATATGAAAAGCAACCGTTCAGGTAAACCAATTGCAAATCAATTTGTTATTACTTTACAAAATGGAATTGAGATCTTTCAATCGTATGATACTATTATTGCAATTAAAGCAAATGGTGAGACTTACCTTGATTATGAATGTTGGGATTATAGCAATACTACTTCAAGATATCGAAAAGTATTTCTTGGTGAAGATACCAAAACAACAAGAAATAAAATAGATCAAGGTAAATATATTCTTGAATATCTAAACCAAAAGCTTTATTAATACTTTAAAGGTTACCTCCCCAAAAGCACTTTAGATTAGTTTCTAAGGTGCTTTTTCTTTTTATAGCCTGATATATCCTTAAATGATTGTTTTGTTTACGTATTCGCCTTAAATGGTGTTTGGCGTATTGCTCGCAATAGTGATAGTAAAGGGTTATATCAAGGGTTAGTTATACAAGTTATAAAAATGTCAATGCAAGTTTGGGCGTGTGCGTGCGTGCAAAGTTATTATCAAGGGTTAAACGTTAAAGGTATCGTCAAACGTCAACCGTTAGCCTTTGGTTATCTGTTACAGGTAATGGGGTTGGCAAGTGCCACTGGGGGGTACTGGGTACTTGTATGCAATGTCGCCATATTTTTACGGAAATGAGTTACTTGTACAGGTAACGGTGCATCCCTTTGGGATAGCGTAGTGGGAAGGAGGGGGGGTATAGTGTATTTCCCCGGAGGTTCTACTCCGATTGTATCCATCTAATGCTATTCTGTCAATAAAATAATTATTTTTCTTGACGTATTCGTGCTAAGTACCTATTATAAAAGTAACAAAGCATCAATTAAAGCACATGCAACCAAACATATCGTATAACAACAGTG
>Ga0208158_1000165_pt1 | contig 28459 bp, 43 predicted proteins | sample 8_EtaG_FD_184081 | JGI IMG/M metagenome (GOLD analysis project Ga0208158, IMG submission 184081) | Marine viral communities from the Subarctic Pacific Ocean - 8_ETSP_OMZ_AT15162 metaG (SPAdes) (version 2) | ecosystem: Environmental > Aquatic > Marine > Oceanic | place: Pacific Ocean | collected...
TTCATCAATCGCTCTTCTATCGTCTGAAGATAAAGATCTAGGATCCAATGTTTTATCATCTAACCTTTTTTGTATTTCGTTTAAAGTTGCCATAATTAATCTAAAGTTACACTTCCAGCTATATCTTGATCTGATTTATTTTGATAAATATCCGCTAATTCAGGAGGTAATTGATTATCACCACCCTCTTTAAATCCATATTGTCTTCTGTAAATATTAATAGTTGCTGTTTCACCTAATAAACCGTTTACCCAATTACTTTGAAGAGAATCAATGTCTCCTAAAATAGTATTATTTACAGATCTTAAATCTCTAATTACATCCGCTTGACCTCTTAATAACGGGAAAATATTAACTAGTTGTTTAGCCATTTTAATATCTTTTTCAGTTAGACGGTCTTTAGATTTCAATGAGTTAGCTAATGCATAGACCATGACAGTTTCATTAATTGCAAGTTGAGAAAGTTTTTGTTTGTCTTCCTCTCCAGTAGCATCTTTAATAAGTTTCATAATCTTATTTTGATCTGCAGCATCTCCCAATTGACTTTGAAGAAGTTTTTCAGCTTTTTTTCTACTTATATCTTCTGAAACCATTAGATCAGAAATTGCTTTATTTTTTTCTTTTTCTAATCTTCTTTGAGCACTTTCCATATCATCATAAATATCTCTTCCTAATACATCTTTAAATGCACTTCCAAATCTTTGTTTGAACAAATTAAATCTACCAATTGGACCAGCTCCTGTTTTACCTTCTTTTTTAAAGTCTTCTAAAATCCCAATTGTTTTTTGACCTAACGCATAAGCTCTATATTTTGCATCTAACTCTCTTAATAAATCTGCTTGAGGTTTTGCCAATTTATCACTTGAAGCAAACCTAACATAAGATCCTGGTGCTAAAGTAGTATAAACGTTTCTTCCACCGTCAGTTTCTCCTGGTATTGCTGCTCTTACAGTTCCATCTTTTAAACGTAATGCTGTTAAATTTACAGGTCTTCCATTTTGTAAAATTTGAACTACACCAGGAGTACCTTCTGGTGCTTCATAAACTTGGTTTTTTCTATCCATTTCATCTGATGCAATTTCTAATGCACTTTGCATAAAATTATTTTCTAATTCATTTTCTTTTAATTTTAAGGTAACGTAATTATTTACTGCAGGACCTAAAGCTCTACCAAAAACCTCCATGGCTCCACCTATACCTTGTCTAGTAGTAGTTCCTGATAGGAGACCAGAAGCTAAATTTGCTAAAAAAACTAAATTTGCTTGTGAGGATTGACCTGCTCTTAATTCTTTTGAAATTTCTCTAGCTCTATTTATTAAACCATTTGTTACTGCTTGTCCGTCTGCAGTTTTAAAATCTTTATTATCTACACCAACAATATCATCTCCTAAATCATCTTTACCTTTACCTTTTTTTTCATCTGTATCTGTTGTTACAGTTTCTTTTTCTGCTACAGTTGTAGTATCTTTTTCTTCTCCTGGCGGTACGGGACCAATATTTCCTAAAGATTTAGACTGTATATCAGTTAAGTTTGCTACATCTTCTTCATTAGCATTTTGTAATAATTCATCACCTTCAGCTTTTAGTTCTTTAGCTCTGTTTTGAAAAAAGTCTCTTCCAGAACCTGGTCCATCTTTTGGTGCAGCTGATTTTTTTGTAACAATAGGCTCAGGTGGTTTTGGTACAAACTTTCCAAATAAATCTGCATCAGATACACCTTCTCCCATATAACTAAATGCTTTGTTTCTATTTTCTATTTCAAAAGCTTTTCTCTCTTCAGGTGACATTGCATTAATTTTTTTTCTCAACTCTACACCTGCGTCAAATCTATTTTTAAGACCAGCTATTCCTGCTAAACCAACTACACTTGGTAAAAAACCTATTCCAGCTAAAGCAGGCAATGCTCTTGTTGCAGCATAACCACCACCTAGTCCGAAAGCTGTTCTTCCAAGTTGATCATCAATACCTAAACCTTGTGCAACTTTATCACCGGCATAATAACCAAGCACTCCAGGAATTTGAACTCCTCCCTTCACTAAGTTTTTTGCTGTTCTTACAGGCCCGCTTACTTTTAATCTTTCAAAAGTAGTAGGTGGTTTTCTAATTGCAGGTACTGGTGCTGCAGTATATGGTTGCCCAACCATAACACCTGTGTTTGCATTAATAGTTTTAAGTGCACCTTTTCTAAGTGCTTCTCTTCTAAACATTGGTCTGTTTAAAATCTTATTAAGTGACATCAGATATCCTATGCCTGTTTATTCTGGTTAGCGCCTTGGTAAGCTGCAAATGCTCCTATACCAGTACCAACCGCTTGAGCAAATGGACTAGTGCTCGGACCAGTTCCCATGGTAACACCTGATTGTGTTTTAGGTCCTGCTGCATATAAGTTAGCTAAGAACTCTGCTCTTTGGTATGGTTCGTATTGTTGTTGTAATGTAGATTGTCTTTGTGCATCTAAAGTTGCTTGAGCTAATTGTCTTTGTAATCCTCCAGCAGCCATTAACTGATTGATATCACCTTGTGCCATCTGTTGTTGTTGTGCACCCATCTGACCTAACTGTTGCCCTGCAGCCAAACCAACTTGTTGTTGTCTTTGCGCAGCGCCTAATGCAGTTTGAAATCCTGAAGCTAAAGACTGACCTACTTTACCTAGTGTTTCTCCTTGTAATACTGCTTGTTGAACTCCTTCTCTACCACCACCAAAAGCACCCGCGCCTACAGCTTTAGCACCTAATTGGTTTTGCATCATTTGCCCTTGTTTTACAATTTCATCAGTTACATATTGTTGATAAGGATTTAAATATTGATTAATTTGTTGCTGTCCTACTGGAGTTGCTGCGTTTAAAACTGATCCAATACCTGCACCAACAGTAGGTGCTCCAACGCCTGTCGTTCCTGCAGCGTTAATTCCTTGTTGTTCTAATGCTCCTAATTGTGCAACTTGATAATCAGGTAAGTTTACTGGTACGTTAGCAATATCTCTTGCTATATCCATTAATTCCAGTTTTCGTTCTTCTATACCAGGTGCTTCTCTTTGATAATAAGTTTGTGAAGTAGGGGAGGCTGCTGGTTTAGGGTTTAAAAAACTCATAATACTATATCCATTTTTCTAGTTGAACGTGTTTCTTTTTCCAGCCCCATTTTTTGGAAACTTTTTCCCAACCAGGTCTGGCCATAATGTTTAATTTTTTACAATCATTTAATTTTGCAAAACTTGTTATTTCATTCACAATACCATTTTCCCACAACTCTCTTCTTTTTCCTGTGCAAATTATTATTTCATATTGTTTGTAGTTAGGTTGTTCTTGTATTTGTCCAATGCAAATACCAAAAACTTTGTTTTCTTCAGATTCATCTGAACCAAACATAACCCAAAGCTGCATTCTATTTTCCTTTAACTCTTTAAAAAAATAAGATGAATCAGCGTATTTACCTGAAAATGCTAAAGCTTCAGCTACCATAAATTCTGCCAATGGCCAAAATTTTTCTACGTCTTTTGGCTCGATTGGAATTACACTTACTAATGGTTTAATTTGTTTTTTGTTTGCTGTTGCCATTTGCCTCCTTCAATAAATCAAATACTCTTTTATATCTTTTTTGTTGTTCATAGAAGTATGTAGCACCTTTTTCTCGCATGTCTTTCATGCTGTTTGGATTAGCACCTGCAATGATTCCTGCACCTAACACACCATCTGCTCTTGTTACAAACTCTCCGTCCGCTAGTTGAGCTAACATTGTATCCTCGTCTTTATCACCAACTCCTGCTCCGTCTTCAACATATCCTGTCGCTCTAACATAATTGTTAGCATCGTTTTCATCGTGAGTCATTTTTGATGGTAGATAGTTAATTCCACCCTCATTAAATTTTTTAATTTCTGCTAGACCACCAGTTCTTAATGCTATTTTATCGAAAGGATTTCCTGGAGGATTAGGATTTTCTTCAGGCACATAAACTTTTTCGTATTGTTTTTCTTCTCCTGTTACCGGATCAATATATGAAAAACTTCTTTCCTGTCTTGTTTTTAAATAATTTTTATTGTAGCCAGGAGTATAAATATCAGTTGGCGCTGAATCAAACGCACCTAATAGATAAGGTATTCCTCCAGCAGCTAAAGAAAGTTTAACAGGATCATATGCACCACCAGGTTCTTTTCTTACTAGATCTAAAAGGCTACCACCACTTTTTGTAGGATCTACATAATCTGGGTTAGGAACCAGAGCACCACCTGTGGCTTTGTCAGTGCCTAAAAATTTTGAATTTGCACTTTGTGTTGGTATCTGAGAAACACCTGGAAGTTTTGTTAAAGATTGTGTCATTGGCATTGCTGCAAATTTTTGAGCTGCTGCTGATCCAGGAAACATTGACATTCCTGCAGAACCCATACTGTACCCACCATATGCTCCTATAGCACCACGAACTAGTGAACCTAGTCCACCTACGCCCGCTTGTTTTGCGCTTCTATAACTCTGTAATCCACTGTAAGCTGCAAGTGCGTAAGGTAAAAGATGTAACATTAATTAATTCTCCTATTTAAGATCTTAAGTTTCCAATATTACCATTTTACTTAGGTATTATCAACTCATCGGCAAAACGTCCTGAATATTGATGCTCTCCAATATGCATGATTGGGTCATCGATAAAAGCATAACACTTACCACCAATGTCTTTCCAAATCTTGCAAAAGCTAAAATCTTCACCCAAATATGTCTTAGTTTCAGGATCGTGAATGGTATCAAAAAAGTTCCATAAATGAGGTCGGTTAACGTATTCACCATTTATAATTGTTTTTTGCACTATGTTTTTATCTGGATAAGCCTTGATCATTTTGTCAAATACGGATCTTTTAATTAACATGCATCCTGTTGGACTATGTGTCACTTCAATCACACCTTCATTAACAATAATATCATTAGTGTTTGCTACCCGCATAGGATAGCTATTAGTCCATTTGTGTATATCACTTGGTTTTTTAATATCGCCTTTTTTCATGGCTTCAAATGCTTTATTTAAATTAAAAGTTTTTAATGGATATGGAATAGAAATTACATCTTTGTCTTTTTCAATCATTTTAAAAATAGAATCTGCATTCATAAGAATATCTGAGTCAACAAACAACATGTGGGACATACCAGATTCTATAAAACCTGAAACACATAAGTTTCTACCTTGAGTTACTAAAGAGGATTTTAATAATTGAAATTGTACATTTACTTTTTTATCGAAGCACATTTTCTGAAGCTCAAGTAAACCCTGAGCATAGTGTATAGAGCATTGATCATGTACAGGAGTAGCAACAAACAAAGATATTTTACCTTTTGTTTGTCCGGTATCCGTTGTCCAAATGGGGTTAATTCTTTTTTCGTACTCTGTTTTTGGTATGGGTTCTGAACTTACCTTTAAGTCTTTAAGTGTTTGATAGGTATCCTCATTTATATATTCATCGTTTTTTTTCATATAGAGCTCCTCTTAAAAAGCTTGCCCACTCCATTCCTTTTTTCTCCCAACTGTAAAACCTTTTATAAAATTTTTGTTGTTCTTCTAAGTGCTGTTGCACATAATCTTGATGTAAATATTCTGAAGCAACATCAATTGCTGTTGCTGTGTCTTTAGCCATTTGTTCGTAATTAGTATCGTAGTTTACATAGACAGGCCATTCTGAGCATGTTTCATATAGTGCACCAAAATTATTTGTTATTACATGAACCCCAGCAGCAAGTGCTTCCAATGCTGAAGCACAAAATGTTTCTTCAAAATTACTTGGGTAAACATACAAATCATAATCAGTCATACGTTCTAAAATATATTCATTAGGTTTAAATCCAATGTAGTTTACATTTTTCAATTGTCTTGCTTGTTCATACAAAGGTTCAAAATCTGGTTCATTTTTATCTGCAAAAGCTGACCCATAGACTTTAGAAGAACTATATACGTCTAAAGTTACGTTTGGATTTTTAACCAATTGCATTGCAGCTAGAAGAACATTTAAGCCTCTCCAAGGAGTATTATGGTGGAGAATTTTAATTGGATCACCTTTTTTATATATTTTTCTTTTTGGAAAATTACTTGTACCATTCTTTATTACTACTGATTTACCTGTAGGTATGTTAAATATGTATCTAAACTTTTCATATGTCCAATGGCTGTTAAAAACATACCAATCATATTGATCATGATTTTTAGGATCTGCAAACCATGGGTGTAGATTTGATTGATCGTATGAATTTTTTTGCCAAAGAATATTTAGTTTGTTTGGATCTATAGGAACTTTACCTGGTATAGAAGTACATATCTGCACTTGGTCAAGTAGTTCTTTTGGAACATGCTTATGCAGCATTTCCATTTGTAGCTCAGTGGCTCCTCGGGGTTGCATAAATTTATTTTCTAATCATGTTATTACCGATTACTAAAATATCTAAATTAGAATTAGTAAATAGATCTATAGCATCTTTTGGTTTTCCTGCAATAGGTTTTCCATTATCATTTAAAGATGTATTTAACAACATTGGTATACCTGTTTTACTTTGAAATTTATCTAACAATTTGTAGAAGTAGACATGTTTACTATCTACTGTTTGTATTCTACTTGTTTGATCAATATGTGAAATGGGTGCAAATACTTTATCTTTGAATTTAACACTATATTTCATAAACTCACTATCGTGATTCCAATCAAAATAATTTTTTGTTTCTTCTTTTTTTATAGATGCTGCAAAAGGTCTATAATCTTCACGATGTTTTATTTTTTCATTTAATATATGCTTTCCATTGGTTACTTCAGGACTCATTAAGATAGATCTATTACCTAAAGCTCTTGGACCAATCTCCCCATTCCCTTGATACCACCCAACAATTTTACCTTTTGCTAATTCTTCTGCTATTGAATTTATAATTTTGTCCGAAGGCGTATCCTCTGGAGCTTGGTCACTCTGCCAAAACGGAAAGTTATCTTTAGAAAAAAAAGGTTGTTCAAAATGTCTTCTTAAAAATTCAACACAACCCAACGTTAACCCTTCATCAGAACAATGCGGAGGTATTATCATATTAGGAAATCTTTTTTTAAGTGAAGTATTTACGCAAATATTATGTGCAACTCCTCCAGTATAAGAAAACTCAGTATCACTTTCTACAAATTGGGAGAAAAAATCAGGTATTTTATTTTCGACAAAATGATGAATTGTTTTTAAATAGTTTATCAAGTTTAATTGACTAGCGATTAGACTTCCTTGTGTCTTAAAATAATTATCAAAATTTGCAACTATATTAAAATCCTTATAATCATAGTTTTTAATAATATTCCAATAGGTAGAATCTAATTTTCCAAAAGATTGTAGCGCCATTACTTTTCCAAAAATATCTTCTGGGTGTCCTTTGATTTCAAATGTTTTTGCAAGATTATATAAAAAATGTCCTAAAGGATTTATTTCATCAACAGTATAATTTTTTTTGTTTATATTGTTTTTAAAAATACTAATACCTCTATTCGAGTCTCCTAACCCATCAAGAGTAAAATTATCTTTCGAGTTTGTTAGCATCCACGAAGATAAGCTATGTGCGTAGTGGTGGTCTATTCTAAAAACAGGACATTTTAGTTCAGTGAAAGGACTATAGGGTATATCAATTATATCAAATAATTTATCTTCTTTTTCTTTTGGAAGATAAGGATGTGCGAAACTATCTAAAACAATGCACACAGCATCTAACTCGTCCAATTTAAAGTTTAGTCTTTTTGAAGTAGAAGCCCAATCTATAAGATTAGAGTAACCAAAATGTTTTATTTGGTTTTCTCTTTCTGGCTTATAATAATTTACTTTGGTGCCGTTGGTATAAGTTATAGATGAATCATGATCATCTAGTCTTAAACCAATAAATTTCATTTAGAGAATTATTCTTTTGTTTTAGCACCCATAGAAACTTTAGTTACCTTTATTTCAAGGTCTTGTCTGAAATCATCCACAGTAGTATCAGTATTGGGATTAGCAACATCAGCATCAAAATCAGCTTTAGTAGCATACACCTGTCCTGTTCTTTTGTGTTTGATAATCTCTTTTGCTTCTGCAGGTATTTTCACGAGATCGCTCATTGTTTTCTTCCTTGTTTGTTGTATGGTTTATAATCTCTTTTTTCATTTTTGTTAAGTCTTTTTTTATGTCGACCAGGACGTTTCCTAGGTTTTGGTCTCTCTACATAATCTTTAAATTTTCTAGCCATTATTAAAAGTTTATAAATCCATTTAAAGTGAGTCTACCATCTTCTAGACCATTTCCAAAGTTCATCATAGATTTATGATTTGTTTGTGAGTCAAACAAAACAGCTCTATTTTTTACCATATTAATCGTTGCACAAGGTGTTTCAGAATTATCTTGATAAAAATTTGTTCCTGATTCTAAATTATCGTTTAAGTAAACAAGTATACCAAGTTGAACACCTTCATCCTTGTGAATCCAATCTTTAACTTGATCTTCTTTTAGTCGTAAATGTAAATATAACTCAAGTGCAAAAGGTATTTGCCAAGAAAACTTTTCTTTAAATTCCTTTATAAAAAGATGAAATAAAATTGGATTATAGGTATGTATACTTTCACTTCTAAATCCAGGCCATTGTTGAGTTACCTTAAAAGTATTATTAAAATCTTGATTGTTGTATAGTTTTATTTTTTTTATTTCTGGTTCTATTCTATAATAGTCATCAAAAAAATTATCTATAACTTGTATTTTCATTTATGGTTTTACATTTATATTAAAAGATATTGAAATTCTAGATGATTCTTCAAAATGAGGATAAACCATATGTTCCAAATTAGAAGGAAATAGTATTATTTGATTTTTAAGAGGTTGTATTTTATAAGTATTACAAAATTCATTTGATATATCTTCATTTACAGCCATTGGTCCTGACTTATCATTTTTTAAAAAAACTAATTCACCTCCGTTTCTTTTTGTTTCTACGTAGTAAGCCCCTGAAAAACTACTGTCGGGATGATTGTGTGGAACGTTAAATGAATTTTTATAGTTTTCATTAATCCATAAATTAGCTAGACTATATTTAAGATTAGGTTTTACATTAAAATATTTATAAATTAAGTAAACTGATTTTTGTAAAATACATTCGCAAATTATTTTGTTACTTATAGGTTCAGTTTGAAAACCTTTTTGATTTGATCTTACAACTCCTAAACCGTCTTGTTTTTTGTCATTCAATTCTTTAAGTATTTCATCATCTAATTTATTATGAAATAAAGAATCTATTACAATACTATCAGTAAAAATGTTTATCTTAGCCATTTTCTTGTGATCTATCTATGAGAGCGTAACTAATTGCACCTTGTATTGTATTACTCCCTGTAGCTGCTTGAACTGTAATTGCATCACCGGCTTCTAAATTTAAACCTTGAGGTGTAGCATTAACCTGTGATTTAGCAGCTAGATCATCTCTAAAAAATTCGTACTCTGTACTTGAGTCAGACGAGTCAACTAAATTCATATTAACTAAAACAGCTGAAGATGCATCATTGTTTGCACAATAAACACTTTTAACAATTACAGTTGCATCACTAGGACATGTAAAAACCGTAGTCTTACCTGTGCTTGCTTGTTTATAACCTTGATTTTTATATCTAATTGTCATGACAAAAAATAATTAAAAGCATCCTGTTCATTTTTAAGTTCTTGTTGATAAGATGTATTTAGCTTATCTTGCATAGTTCGTAAAGACTGAGTTACTTGTCTTTGGTTTTCTTCTGTATATTGAGAAGTTGGTTCAGGTATTATTATATCAACTCTAGCCATTATTAATATCCTGAATGTATTCCACCTGGTCCACCACCATATGCAGGACTACTATATGTTTTGGATGGTGCAGGAGTTGTTTTAGAAGGTTTTCCTCCAGCTCCCATAGCTATGTCTTTAGCAGAAGGTTGCATATTTGTAATTTTAGGTGAAATGGTAGTGTCTTTAGATCCTTGACTATCTGCAATGATATCTCTAGCAATTGCTTTTTCTACTCTCTTACCTCTCAATAAACCTGCAATTCCTTTTACTGAATCTGGTAGTAAAGAACCTACTGTAAAAGCTGCAGAAAGAGGATTGTTAAAACCTATAAGATTTGAACCGACTGCACTTTTTAATAAATTCCCTTTAAGTCCTTCGAGTCCTAATTTTTTGATGGCGTAATCTGTTGCTATTTTTTTACCAACATTGATTGCCATTCCTTTCATATCAATTGGTGGATTTTCTTGTACTAAATTATCCTGAAACATAATATCTTGGTTCACGGGTGTTGTATTCAGAGCCGCAATTCCATCCACAGGAGATGGTTGATAGCCACTAAAGTTAGGATCTTCTGCTAGCGCTCTTTGTTGATCTAAAATTCTTTGTGTAATAGGGTCCATTATCCTCTCATTCCATCTGGTTGTACGTCAGCTCTAAAAGTACCATATCTCCAACTTTGATCTGTTGAAAGGTTAGCTACTTTCACACTTGCAAATCTCGATCTAGCACGTGTATCTACTTTATCAGTAGAGCTTGTAATTGTAAATGGTCCTAATGGTGAGCTAGATGCTGTGCTTGTTGGGTAATTTCTTAAGTTTATAGTAATTTGTGCATTACCCACCAGTCTTTTAAAATCAGGAATAAATCTTCTCATACTCATAAAAAACTCTCCGTCACCACCTACGCTTAAATCAAAATCACCAGATTGTATAAATGCAGGTATTGCTGTTTTATTACCAGCACTATCGACTTGGTCTACACCAATTTCATGAGCATAATATGTAGATGCACCGTTTGTATTTGTAACCCCTTGAATAGTTGGAAATGTTGGTACTCCTGTGCTGTTAAACTCTGTTGCGTAGGGGTTATCATATAAAGTTGAGTCGTGAAAAGAAGTTCTCGCTAAAGAACCTGTTGTCCAAGCGTTCTCTGTATAATTATATGTAACTACTCTATCAACCAATTCAGAACCATTTTTAGGATAGAACCAATTTATTTCTTCATATAAATGATTAAGACCTGCATATACTTGTTCTCCTGCACTATAGTTAATTCCAAGATTATTTCCTGTATTTGTAAATACAAAATCTTCAACTAAACATGGAACTGATTTAACTGTTCCGTCATATACAAAGAAACCACCTGCTTGTCCCATCCACCAAACCCTTCCATTAACATAATGTAAAGCGTGTTGACCAATTAACCCACAGTTACTTCCAACTTGTCTAATAGAAAAAGTAAAAGGTGGTCCAACAAATTGCATAACATAAGCAGATGTATCTGTTAAAATTAAAATATAATCTTTACCTTTTGCTGCTCCTACAATTTTAACTCCTGAGTCTAGTCTAAATGTTCCCGCTGTATTAACTGAAGTAGGTGTATAATCACTCAAAGACTCTTGATCAGAAAATCTTATAAACATTTTGTCTTGTGTAGTAGTTGACCCTATTGTTGTTTCAGTTCCAAGAATAACTAAATGTCTGTCTCTGTCAGAAACAATTGACATTACAGATCTTGTTGGTGCTCCACTGATTAAAGTTGCCCTTGTAGTCAAAGCGTTTGCGCTTGTGTTTAAAGGACTCCAAGAAAAAGTTTTTCCATTTTTAATTGTAGCTATCATTATTTGACCAAAATTATCTATCGACCAAGAAGCGGGATCAACTATAACGTTACTAGTAGAAGACGCAGATCCCCACGTTCCTCTTCCCCAGGTACCTGTTCCCCAACCATAACCTGCTGTTGCATTTAGTGGTCCTGGTTTGATGTATGGGTTTACTGTAGCTGATCCAGTGCCCGATGTGCTTCCTGATGCAGCCGATGCCATAGTTATTGTAAAACTGTTTGCTGAAGAAGTAATAACTTCAAATGTATTTGTTTCAAAATCAGAAGCAACATACCCTGCACCTGTAGGAGGTGTTACAGATGTAAAAGTAAATAAATCAGCAACTTCTAATCCATGTCCAGATTTATTGACAGTAACTGTTGCTGAAGTATTACTAGTATCAAAGGTACATCCAGTTACAGCTGTGTTAAGGGGAGTGATATCGTAAAAAGCACCCTCATAATAAATAAATAAAGCTTTGTTAGTTCCTAAAGCTGCGTATTTTCTTCCATCTAAATCAGCCCAAACTAATTGTTTTCTTACGGCTCCAACCAAAGTATCAGATGTAATTTGTTCCCATCCACCAACTTTTTCAGGAGAACCATATCTAAATCTTACAAAATCTCCATCAGTCCATTGACCTTCTGCTCCGGTCTCTGTGACTTGTTTATTAAAGCCTGGTGCTATTTGTATGTTTGTTAAAGGCATGGCTTATTATACCATAATCACTGCTTATCTTCTATATCGGAGGTGCCCTCAATTTTTGTATTAGTAAAGGTTTGTTTTTTCTGTAATTCCTCATTGAATTTTAAGTTCCAATTGGACACCATTCCAACCAGAGTATTACCAAAGTGTCTTAAGGTTTCTGCAGTTAAAACTAACTTTTTTTTGTTTTTTATTATCTCAACTTCATTGTCTGAAAAAATAATATCACATGCACCATCATCATTATTTTGTATAAACTTCATTTTTGTACTCCAAAGTAAATTCTTTTGTCTCTATAGTTATCTTTATATTTACCATCAGCTTTAACGTAGTGTAGAAAAACCTGAGAATAATAATCTCCTGTAAATTCATTTCGCCAATGTGGTATCTCAGTTCCTTTATATATCACACCATCACCAGGACTCAAAACAATTTCTTTACCACCCATAAAAATAGGCCAATTATTTTTGTCACTTGCAATATGTAAAGTTACAGAAAGTTCACAAGAGGGTCTATCTTTATGTTTATCTAACTTACTAAACTTTGTGTAAATTCTAAAATAAGAATAAGTTGGTAATAAACTATAACCTGTTTCTTTTTCTATTGTGGATCTTAATTTTATAAGAAACGAATCTCCAATTATAGAACCGTAAAAAAATGAATCTGCATTATCGCTTTGGTTAAAGTCAAAATTATTTAAATTAGTTCTATGCATTATTTCAGTGCAAATTTTTAAAACTTCAACTTCATCAGGACTAATTAAATTTTTAATGATTTTATAATTATCTATCACAAAGCCCATCCTACTACAGAAAATCTTGTACCTTTTGTAACTGGTTGTACGGTATGTGGATACATAAAATTACTTGGCCAAATAATTAAAGTATTTTTCTTTTTTTCAATTATTAAATCTTTTTTAAAATCAGGTGTTGCAAAAACTAAATCACCACCTTCATAATCATCATTTATTAAATAAATAAAACTTAATGTTCTTGGAATTTTTTTAGAATGATCTACATGAAACTGATAATGACCACCTACATTATATTTCAAAACTTGTATGTCTATTATATCAACTTGGCTCAAATTATTTTTTTCATATACTCTAAAATACTCAACAGAATATTTCTTAAACATACTTAATAATAAATTACACCAATGAATTGTGGTATAACTTTTTTCCTCTTCAGAATTAACTAAAGGCCAAATCTTTGTGTCTCTTATTTTTTTGTTTGAAAATTCGTTTTCTTTTGAATCATGAACAATACTTCCCTCTTTCAAAAATTCATGATCCTTACAGACTTTTTCAAAGTTTGTTAAAACGTTGTCTGGTAAAACATTATTATATAATTGAATATAGGAAGATAGTAAATTAGCATCCATGAATACTAATTTATGCTAATTATGGTAATTGTAAAGAATTAAAGTATGTTACTCCAGTATCAGCACAATATTGTTCCCAACTTTTATCTAGTGGATAAGTAATTGTACTAGTATCAAAATCGTTTAAATATTGTCCATAAGCAACTACTGAATCATAGTTAGGATTACTTTGGTTGTTACCATTAGCTTTAAAGTCATTTATAAGTGAGATAATATTATTTATCCATTCTTGAAGTAAATCAGCACTTTCATAAGTCATATTTACATCTGTATACGTAACTGTGTCTCCACTTAATTCTACAAGTTTTTCTCCATTTTTAACTAAAGTAAAATCAGAATCACTTATATCTTTTATTGTCCATTGATCATCAATAATATTTAAATTATCTTTATCTGTTTCATTTGCAGCTATTTTATATAGTGAGCTGTCTGTTTTGTTAAAAATTAAATATGCCATATTTATTATCCTCTGTTATCAAATAATGCTAAAGCACCAGCTTGACCACCTTGGCCCGGTTGACTAACACTTCCAGCTCCACTTCCTCCGCTTCCTGCACCACCAAAAATGATTGTAGTAGGAAAATCACTATGTGCTGCTCCAGGTGCAGTTCCAGAAGAACCGTTACCTTGACCAAATCTTCTTCCTTGGCCTCCACCGCCTCCGTTAGCGACAACTAATGTTCCGACTGTTGTATTTCCTCCAGCACCACCAGAACCTCCTGAGTTTCCACCAGATCCTGCTGATCCAGCTCCTCCAACAGCGTAAGAGTATCCTGTAGAAGCTGAAGCTGCTGAGGCAAAAAAACCATAGCCACCTTGACCACCGTTCATTCCTGAATAAGGTGAAGTTCCTCCGTAGGCACCACCTCCGCCTCCGCCTCCGCCCCAAGCGTAAGCTTGGACTTTAGAAACACCGGATGGTGTTGTGTAAGTTCCGCTGGCAGGTCCAGTTTTATAAAATACGTTTTGAAAATTCGATGCACCACTTCCAGCTGAAGCTGCAGTAATTCTTCCTTGAGCATCAACAGTAATTGTTGCAGCTGTATATTGACCTGCACTAACTGAAGTGTCTGCAAGTTTGTCGGCAGTAACAGCGTCATTGTTAATTTCTGCTGTTTCAACTGCACTTGCTGCAATCTGTGCTGTATCTACTTTATCGGTTCCAATAGCACCGTTATCTATGATTGTAGTTCCGTTAGAAATAATACCCATGGTTTCTCCTTAAATTTTTTCTAATTTTAATCTAAATTTTTCGTTAGATTTATTATTAATCAAGTATATATCTTTGGCACCCTCCTGTAAAGTCCAGCTGCCTTTAGATCCGTCAACTATATTACCCTCATTTTTATGTTCATTATTAAGGTGTAAATCCCCAGTATAAACGTTCTGCCAAACATTACCAGAGGCTCCTAAATCATATGTGTCATTAGCCCCAGGCACTATGTTTCCTGTAGCTGTAATTTGACCCGTAGCTAAAGCACCAAGACTTGCTGTTACATCTATAATATTTGTTCCGTTGTTATATACAATTTTATTACTTTTATCCGTGGTTGCAAAAGTAGGTCCAGTCCCACTTGCAGTTTTAAATTGAACCGTATGTGCTCCAGAAGTGTTGTTAAAAACAATATAAGATTTTTCTATACTATCAGGCACTGTTACAATTTGATTTCCAGTAATTGTTCCAGATAATTCTATAATTAAATTTCTTGCATCAGAAGATGTAGTAGATCCATCAGCAATAAGTAAAGCAGTTGTTTGTGCTCCACCCGCTATGGATTTATTTACATAACCTTGCAGTTGATTTATAATTTCTAAATTTGTATTTGTTTTAGTTCCCCAAGTACCATCATTGGCACCTGTAACCATTAGTTCTATTCCAAGATCAGTATATGTTGATGACATGTCGCTATTATATCCTCTCTAGGCTGCTAGATCAACCTCAGTCCAAACATTAGACACCCCAGGATCTATTTCTACCCATGCTGTAGTATTAACATTTCCAACACTAGATGTTAACGAAATTCCAGTTGGTATAACTCTGGCATTTGCTGAAGGCACTTCCTCCCCTATTGACATAGTCATTTGAGAACCTGTTACATCGACTTCTTTGCTAGGTGTAGCTACTACTGAACCTATACTAAATGTTGCAGAAATTCCTGTAAGTGTAACGATTGCAGTACCTGTGACAGCTTCCTCTCCTAGTGTCATTGTTAGCTGTTGACCAGTTACTTCAGCAGTAAAGTCTGCAGAAGCATCTTCCGAACCTAATGACATAGTCATTGAAGTTCCAGAAACAGTTACGTTAGCATCTGCAGAAATAGATGGTGAGCCTAAAGATGAATTTATTGTATGCTCAGTAACGTTAACTGATATTTGTGCTCCTGCAGTAGTTGAAAAAGTTCCTATCGTAGTTGTAAGTAATAGTGATGCTAATTGACCACCACCAACTGTAGCTTCTATTTCGACTGAAGGTATTTCAAAAAGGCTTGGACTTTGAGTAGAAAAAGGTGCTTGTCCAAAAGCTGTTAAAGTATCCTGAGTAAATGTTTTATTAGATATGGATAATTCTTGTCCAGTTACAGGTACACCTATGTCGGTATCTTCATCTCCAATTGATGTAGTAATTTGAACACCGCTTGGTGTGACTAAGACAGAAGTTCCTGCAACAGCTCCTGCATTTGTTATTGTAGCTTGTAGTCCTGAAACAGCAGTTTCTCCCTGACCAAGAATAACAGGAGTCCCTAAAGAACTTGTTAGTTGTGTACCCTGTGGGTAAGCAATTACATCATTAGTTTCTGATGAGAACGCTGCTTCTGAATATGCAGAGAAACCGAAAGCCACATTAAATCTCCTCTAGATTAAATCTGTACTTTTTACCATTTTTATTATTTAAAATGTATAAACTTTCTTCACCCTCTTGAATTGTCCAATTTCCTTTTGTGCCATCAACAGAATTACCTTCTGCTTTTGCTTCGTTAGATAAATGTAAGTCTCCAGTATAAACGTTTTGCCAAACATTTCCTGAAGCACCAAGATCATGAGTATCATTAGCCCCTGGAACAATATCTCCTGTTACTGTTAGTGTAGATCCGTCAAAAGTCATATTAGCTTCACCATTTAAAGCATCTGCAGCTGAGTAAGTTGCTACTCTGTTATCTGCTCCATTAGCTGTAGAAGAAATTGCTACTGAAAGAGTTTCAAATGCAGGAGGTGCTCCAGCTCCCGCTGAAGTTAAAACTTGTCCATCATTACCAGTGGCAACTGCAACTGGGTTTCCTGAAGCATCATATGAAATAATATTTCCGTCTGTTCCTGGTGCCATTTTGGCTAAAGTAATTGCATCGTCTGCTATTTTGGCAGTCGTAACATTTACATCTACAATTGAGGCAGTCACTACAGCGTCTGCTGCAAGTTGATCTGCACCTACTGCATCGTCTGCAATCTTGGCTTGAGTCACTGCATCGTTTTGAATTTCTGCTGTAGCTACTCCTAGATCTTTGATTGTTATCGCTCCTGAGCTAGCAGCAAAGTTATCTGAACTAAATGATGCAGCTCCTTTAGCAGACGTAGAAGCATCAGCTAAATTAATTGTAACATCTCCTGAAGATCCACCACCTGTTAAATTAGTTCCAGCTGTAACTGCTGTAATATCTCCAACTGTAGGTGTTTGAAAAGTAACCGCACCTGACCCATCAGTTGTTAAAACTTGAGAGGCAGATCCATCTGAAGTAGGTAAGGTAAAGGCTGAAAGAGCAAAATTAGATCCATCACCTTGAATAATTTTTCCTGCTGTTGTTGCTAGTCCAGCAACGTCCTGTAGTTGAGCATCAAGTCTTGCGTTTGCAACAGTACCACTAGCCAGGTTACTTGCATTTAATGCTGTTAAAGCTGAACCGTTTAATGCAGGAAGTGTTGCGGGAAATCTTGCGTCAGGAACTGTGCCACTTGTAAGTTGAGTTGCGTTTAATGCTGTTAAGTTAGATGCATTGTTTGCAACAATGTTTCCGCTAGCATCAAGGATAACGGCTTTGGAAGCAGGTAATGTACAGAAAACATCTTTTGTTCCTGCAGCAAAGTTAACTGCAGAATCACTATTTGATGAAGAAATAATTGTAGTTCTTGCTAACGTATCTGTAGCTGCATCGGTTACTGTTCCAAGACCAACTTCGAACTCACCGTTTTCGTTAACGATAGCGTAATAAGTGGTATTGCCACTTCCAATACCTGCAACGAACGTTTCAAAACCGGATACCGCTCCTGCTAAATCAAATGTACCTGTACCTGTTGTGGTAGAGGTTTCTTTTACTCTATCGTTTATAACCAAAGCCATTTTAACTCCTTAAATTATGCTATTCTTAAAATTGCAGCAGATGTTGTGAATGCAGGAAACTGGATTGTAAATGTTCCAGATGTTGCAGTCTTATCTCCACCGAAATCTAATACAGCAACTGCTTCAGTAGTGTTAGAACCACCGTCAGTAGTTGTATTGTAAATTAAAGCACCTCTAGCTGTCAAAGTAACACCAGTAAATGATAAATCAGCAAAATCAGTAATAGCTACTGATGATGAAACTTTTACACCTTGGTTTACAAGAGCTTTTCCACCTGCTGTGTAACCAGACGGTGAAGATACTTCTTGAGTTGTGATGTAATTTGTTGTTGACTTACCAAGTGTTCCAGATGGTGTGTACATTGCTAATTTGTATGTGTCACCGTTAGGTGCAGTATCAAAATCATGTTCACCAGCTAACAATTGCTTCTTAAATGAATCGCATATTGCGTTTGTTGTTATTGCCATAATTGTTCTCCTTTAAAATTACGTATTTGGTGATGGTGAAGGTATTTTAACTCTAGGCACCCCATCATCATATTCCGCACGTCTTCTTCTCCCCATTTGTTGAAGAGCAAAATTCTGTACTTCTTCATTATACTTACTTTCATACAGCTTGTACATATCCTGCGGACCTTTTAAATATCTAAAAGCCTCTGTTAGCACACCATGTAACAACATTGATTCTTGATAAGTAGACAAGAAAGTATTGTTAGAAGATGTGAACTGAGGAGGATCAGTAATATAATTAATTTGCACAGTATATGCAGAATCTGGAACCGGTGCTACTAAGAAATTAAAATCATCCCAATTTGCGTAGTATTTGGGTAGACCAGTAGCTCCTCCGTTATTGTATTCAGAAATAAAACTAGTATCTCTTTTTTCTAGAAAAGTTCTTGTAGATCCATTGATAACTTGTACAGATCTTATTATTGTCAAATCAGCAGGTAAGGAAACATATCTATTACTAGCTGTAAAAGATGAAGTAGCATATTTTCTTAAATCATCATAGTCAACTTTACCAGCAACATCTAATTCAACTGATCTGATAAAATCTTGAATAATACTATCTGATAAAACATTACTATCTACTTCAGTATAGTTTCTTACTTGTGTTAAAAAATTTGAATGTGTTATTGCCATATTAAGAAATAGTTATAACCCCTCCCATACCTATGCCGTGCACATAACAAGCAAAGTAATAAGTTCCTGTAGATGTTGGAGTCCATTGTACATATCTTGTAGTTGCCGCATTAAAATTAGTTGTATTTACGTAATTTGATTGTGTTACAACTCCGTCTAAGTACCACGTTATTCCTGAAGAAACTATATAACTATTTGGAGCTGAACTGTTTGTAGTAATTATTAATGGATGATTAACATTAGACCCATCATCTTGATTGAAGAAAAATGTTGAATTTACAGGAGCACTAAGATACATATTTCTTGCTCCTCCATTAAAATAATAAACATTTCCAGTAGCTCCACCACCTAAATATAATTCTCCTGATGCGACTGTGGTTACTAATGTTTGATTTGCAGTTAAAGTTACATCTCCTAAAGAAGTTGTTGTTGGGCTAATTGTTGAAAGAGTAACTATTTGGCTTGAACCTGCAGGTTCATTTACAAGAACTTGTCCTACTTGAGCATTTAATTCTCTTCTTCTATTCTGTAAAGATGGATCTTCAGGTATCATACTGTGTAACACAGAAGTAACACCATCTCTTGTAATTTCAAAATCTTGTGTTTTAAATGCAAAATCTCCTGGTAAAGATAAATTTGCTACACCAACAGATGCACCACCTGAATCTGATATTGTTACATCATTTGAAAATTTTACAGAAGGTTGTTGAAACTTCATATTTCTTGAATTTTGTAAAGCAATAGCATCGGCAACATTATATTTTCTTCTGATCTGTGGATGTTTTGGTTCAAATTCCGAATAATGAACCAAAGAGCCGTTCCATTCTTTTACCATTTCATTGTATGGAAAAGCCATTCCTGACCTGTCAGATATTGATTGTGATTTTTTTCCTGTAGCCCACTTTGCCATAATTAAACTCCATTAGGATAAAAAGATTGCGGAGTAATGTAAGTAGATGTTCTTTGACCATCTTCATCTAACGCTCTTTTCAATTCATCCTCGTAAATTAATTTATTTTGTTGTACAAGTTGTGGAGCTTTTTTCATAGCTAAATAATACGATAGACCTGCGCACATACATGGTAAAAATCTATATGCTACATCTGCATCATTAGTATATGCTCCTGCATCTTCAATTCTTTTTATGACATAATATTTAAGTGTAGTGTAAGTATTCAAATCAGGTGCTTGATATAAATAAATTTTAGGTGTTGTTAATCTTTCAACATAATATTGAGAGGGTTGTCCAAGAGCTAATTTATTAGGTAAAGCTGCGTAAGCTGATCTGTCTATTTTTGTTAAAGAAACATCTTGAGTATTAGCGTTGTCAGCTGATGCTGCAGTTGAAGACACAAAAGCTTCCAATATATCGCTTACATCAGTTGCAACAGAATACTCTGCTTGTCCACTGACTAAAGTTGCCTCATGAAGATCTACTTTCCAAAGATGTATTCCTCTGTTTCCCCATTCAGCAAATAGTAAATCAAGACTTCTTCTTGCAGATCTTAGATCATATCCTGCATTTGTAGATAAGCCACATCTTTCGTAACCCTCATCAATTACTTCATCAATATTTAGGTTAAAACTAGTTGTCCCTGAAGTCGCCATTAAAGTCCTTTTTACGGTTGTACAATTTCTTAGATTGTATCACTTTTTGACTAAACTTTGAAGACCTTAGACTTTTTGCTACGTAATTTCGCGATGACACGTTGTTTTTTCTTTTTTTCATCTCGTGCACCTCTAAGTTTGCCTTCCACTTGTTTTGATATTTGTCCTCTAGATATTGCCATTATACTAAGTCCTTAGCCTTTCCTATTACTGGTTTATATTTAGTTTTACCTTCTGATTTAAATGCCCACAAAAATTGTTTTCTAGGATTGTCTGTAGTGTAACTACAGTGTATCCATCCAGAGTTAGGTTCGCCTGGCGTGTAAAATTCTAGGATCAATTGATCAAATTCTAGGTTCATGTAAATCCAATCAGCTAGCTCAGCATTGTCTACTCCCATACATTCGAAATCGGCCGCCTCAGCTTTTGCATGCTGGCTGTTTCGACTCGATCCTATGGCAAGACATAAATCTTCGCTACGGAATCCCGATGTAACCTTAACTCTACCGAAATGGTCCCGCACAGGCTGTAGAATATTTTCACAAAGTGCTTTTAATTTTTCTATTTGACCTGCGTTTGGATTATTGTTTATTCCCTTACGGATAGCTGTGTCCGATTTAATTAATTCTTGAAGGCTAAAATTTCTACTTAGATTCATTTTTTTAAAATTTAAAATTATAAGCTAAAGATATTTTGTAATCTTTAGATTTATTTTGGATTACACCATGAGGTAAATTAGATTTAAAAATAATTAACTGTCCTGGTTTTGGGTCTAAATAAAATTTGTTCCAAGTGTAAGGATTTTCTTTTATAAAAACTTCTTTCAATCCTTTAGCTTCATGTGAAACAAAAAAAGTTTTTCCAGAATTTTCTGGAACTTTTAAATAATAAATTGCTGAAACATCGTGTCCTATGTGATCATGTGTTTCCTGATAATCATGTTCACTATAAATATTAAACCAAGCTTCTTTGCTTATAGGTGCTTCGTCATAACCAACGGTTTTTGAATAATCTAATACATTTTTAAAAACCCAATCATTTAATAATTCAAAATTTGAATCCTTAAAAATTGAGTAACTACCACAAGTATTAAAAACATCTGATTCCCAATTCGAACCACCTTTTTTTACTTTATCTTTTATTTTTAAACAATGTTCAGTCAATAATTTATCTATTTCAATATGTTTTTCAAATTCTACAACACCTAATGCAACAGGGAAGAGATCTATTAAATTCATTATTCTAATATAAGTTTTTTAATCGACTTTGAACCATCTACGTTCGACTCAAGTTCGGCCATCGACTTTATACATTGATAAACTACATTATTATTTTTATTTGATCTCATTGCAACCCTTTTTCCTTTCAAGCACATTGACATTGAAGGTTTATTGGACTCAGGATCAATTTGAATTCTATGTTCTTTAATCTCTCCATTAACAATCATAAGTAGGGCTACAATCAACTCCATTAATGACCTCCGTTTTGTCTTACCTTATCTTTTAATACTTCGATATCAGTTAGTGCTTTGTCTAACTGTTCTCTTAAAAATTCTATATTAACTTTGTTTGTCATATTCATCTCTTGAGTCTCTTCCATTTTCTCAACGGACTTATAAAGATCCTCAATTAAAAAATGTTGCTCCTGATCCGTAGGGACCTGCTCAGATTTTTTTAACAAATCATTTTCAAACAACTCACGCGATGTCTCTAACGATACCAACCTCGCAGTCAGCTCTGTGTATGCGAACACGCCCATTGCTACGAGCACGATCAGGCTAGCAACCGTCTTCATCGGCATCTGCACTCGTGCTTCTTCTCCGATGTTTAGTGGTTTATTGGACACCAGGCCCTCCACAAAAAGCCAGAACAACCAACATCACAATAAGTAAACCTGTAAAGTAATAATTCATTTTTATATCGCTCATAAGTTTGAACAGATTATCTATCATCAAACACACCTTGTCTAGTGTAGCGAAAAAATTATATATCCATCTATCTATCATTCGTATGTTTTGTCCTCGTCTCTGTCTTTTTCTTCCATTTGGTAAAACATTCGGTCGCTATCCTCTGTAACCATGTTGTTATCTTCAGCATCCCAGTATGTAGTCTGAACTTTGTAATCTGGCCAGCTGTCATCAGTAGTATAACTATTAATGTGCCAGAGAATACGATTATTAGGCTGAGCTGCATAATTCCCGTTATCAAGAGCCAGTATATGCGCACACTTGTGTTCTTGAGGAATTTCAGAATGCTCTGTGTCCAAAATATTAACGTCTGGATGTGCCCAATCAATCGTGAAAAGATATTTTCCATGATAAAATTTTTTATCTAGACCAAGATATTTACCAGCTACACCATCCAACCAATCAAAGCAAGTAACACTAGGCCAATAACTAAAACTGTTCCACAATTCCAACTCGTGCGTCTGCATATCCGGCACATCGGCTCTATCATAATGTTTTTGGAAAAACGCTGAGATAGGCAAACGCCAATAGCACGCACCATTGGGAAGCATGATGTTAAACAAGAGTGCACGACCTGAAATGGAAGTAAGACCAAAGATAACACACTCACTATACTCTCCTTGATGTTCTTTAAGATCATATAAATATTCCTTTCTTACTTTACAGTAAATCGGAGGAAGGTTTGAATTTAGATATGCCATGTTTATATTTTTCTCTCCAATAATTTTTTCTTTCTAAAAGTCTTACTCTATACTCTAACTTTTCGAATCCAAATAATTTCTTAAAAAAATTAATTAACATTTCCATCTCCTTCTCGCCTGTCTTATCCTCGAATTTGGATCATTTCTTGTTTTTGCGGATGATCTTTTCAATTGCCCAAGTGACCTTGCACAGTAAGATTTTCTACGCTTAGCAGCAGCTGATCCTTTTTTTACTTTTCCCGTAACTGCAGTTTTTAATTTACTTCCAGGATTTGCAGCCCTGTAAGCTTTAACACCCTTTGCTGTCATTCCAGCTCCAGATTTTGTTGGTCTGTAATTACCACCCTTACCAGTAGTTTTTCTAATCGGGTTTTCACCTCCTCGACTATATCCCATTACTTTAAGACCTTGTTTATTCATTTTATGTAAATGTTATTGTTACACCACCAGTTCCAGATATTGTAGCATGAATACCTTCTTGAAACAAAATTCCAGAGCCAGGTAAATACATGTCTAAACCCTCTTCACCGAAAAGATAGGTAGCAATTGTAGTTCCAGATCCACCACCACTTTTAAAAACAATAGAACCACTCGCAGAATTACCTTTTCCTTGTATAGAAGTTAGTCTTGCTCTTCTAGTTGTAGGAACCATTTGTGCTGTCGAAGTTGCGTGAGCAACCGATTGATCTGATGTAAAACTTCCACCACCGCTCATAATTATCCGTTCTGACCTGTCATGTTAGGTCCTGAATATTTGTCAGTCAATAGAGTATATGCAGTAACATTTGTTTTTGTTTTACAAAAAATTCCTGCAGGAAATAAAATACCATCTTCAGGAAAATTAAAATTAATTACATCACCAGTAGGTATATCTGCTTGAAATAATGTTGTTCCTGAATTTGATGTTGTAGTTAATTCAAGTACACCTGCTCCACCACCATCAGATGCAATAATTATTCCTCTTAATCTTATAGGTTGAGCAATGATTGCACTTGCTCCAGCTGCTGCTGCAGATCTTGTTGCTTGTATATCGCCTTTAAAAGACATAAAGTTCTCCTAAGTTTGTGGCTCCCGAAGGAGCCACTAATTATTTATTATGCTGCAAATGCAAATGCACCTGTGATAGCTCCGGCTGCACCACTCATTTCTGAAGCGATGTGCCAAGTACCATCTTCAAAACACATAAAAGCAATTTTGCTTCCAGTTGTAAAAAGATTAGTAGCTGCGTCAGCTGGAGTGAATACTAATTGTGTTTCACCTGCTGCTGAAGTATCAAAAGTTACTTCAGATGCTGCTCTTGATTCAATTAATGAACTAGTAGCCCAAACATCAGTTCCTGCTGCATTAAAAGTTAAAGTTGCAGTTCCACCAGCTGTATCTTTAGCTTGAACATAAACCGCAATCGCACCTTTAGTTGCTGCTGGTAATGCTACAGCACATGCTGCTGCACCTGTGTAATTAACGACTGCAATGATTCCATCAGCGATGGAAATATTTGCTGCTGTTGCTGTGTCAGCTAAAACCAAACCTGTAAGATCAGGCATACCTGAACTCATTCTAGTTGTCACTGCACCTGTTGTTGCATTTTTAGTAGCCATTTGAAAGCCACCTTCAGAACGTACTGGTCCTGAAAAAGTAGTTGATGCCATAATATTCTCCTTTGTATAGCGTTCGTTATGTAGTCTCTATACCGTCTGCCTAGCCAGTCTACATAATAATTATTTTTCTAGGTCTTTTGATTATACATAAAAAAAGGGGCGATGTAAAACACCGCCCCTTTCAAATTATACTGTTAGTATTTATTAACTAGTTGGTAAGTTTCCGTTACCAAAAATACATCTTGGATCAGAGAATCCAAAAGAGTATCTTTCTCTAGCTTTAAATCTCATGTTACCAGTATCGAAGTCACCTTCCATCGCTGTTTTGATTGGTGATCTAACGAACATTTTTAGTCCATTAGGAACATCAGTCATTAAGAAGTATGAATCAGTGTCAGTTAAGAAATTATTAATTCTGTAACCTTCTGGTACCATACCCATGTTATTGATGGCATTGATGTCATTATCAGCAGTTCCAGTTCTCATTGGAGACTTCATGATTCTTTCAGCAGTAAATTGTAATTCTTTTGGAATTATCATTTTTCTACCTGAAGCAGCAATTTTTAGACCTCTTTCGTCTACAAATCCTGCAATGTCAATCAATGATTGCTCAAGTGAAGTTTCGTTAAGATCTGCAGCAGTTGCTAGAACGTTTGAGAAAGTTCCACCAGTTGCTAGTGGGTGAGATGCATTAATTAATGATACTCCATCACCACCAGTAACAGTTGTTACTTGCGCGTTGTTCAACACATTTGCAGCTTTAACTTGCTTCGTGTTTGCCATAGATCTTGCAAGAGCTCTTGTGTATCTGCCCGCAAGTCTATCGTATAGGTTGTCTTCGATCGCTTCTTCAGTAATAGCAAATGCTAAAGCGATTGTTTCGTGGTTGTATCTAGCTGTGAAAGTCTCACCTGCTTGATCAAACACTACTCCAGCACCTTCTTGTTTAGTTGGTGCAGAAGCGAAACCGCTTAACATTACTTCTTCTTCAAAAGCTCTGTCAGATGTTTCAGTAGAAAAAATTTCAGCATGCTGATTTTCATATCTACTATATTCCAGGCCGAATAAAGCATTCAAACCTGGCTCTAGTTCTTTAACTAGTTGGGATCGTGATATAGCCATAGTTATTCTCCTTTATCCTATATACCTGTACCACTTCTAAAGAAGTGATTGTTGATTCTAACAAGAATATTAGCATTTGACACAGAAGTATCAGAGTTGTCTGGGTCCTGTGAAATGTCAATTGCTTGTACAACAAATGTTCCTGCAGTACCTGTAGCAGATACATCTAATTGTACTTTTGATATTCCTGTTTGTGTTACACCTGTAGTGTTAGTAACAGAGTAGTTTGCAAACAGATCAGCTCTTGTAAAAGCCTCATCAGCATCCACTAAAAACACTGCATCTGGATCATCAACAACGAATGCAGTAATGTCGCTCGCTGCGATTGAACCAGGGTAGAAGTTTTTGTATGTCGGCTTTTGAGTAGTTGGATCTGTATAAAACACTCCGTTAAAAACGCCCACAACAGGGGTGCTATTACCAGCAGTATGTCTTTCAATATTACCTGCAGCAACTGGTATAACCAGGTCGCCTTGATAAATTGCAGTAGCATACCCACTTGCAATAGTGTATCTGTTCTGAGCTCCTACTAATGGTGTACCGTCTAGTTTTCTGTACGGTCTTAGACCGAACTTTTCACTTACGTTTGCCATAGTTGTTTTCTCCTATTATGTTTATTTATCCAAGCTACATCGGGTAGGTAATGCAAAAAAATTATTTTTTACGACTACCACCAAAGGTAACTCTAGACTGCCTATTAATATTAATGGGCATGTCCGGGTGTTGCTCCTTCATAAGATCCCGATCAATCGCGTCTGTTCTATCTTGAGTTATTTTTCTAAAATACTCAGCACGACTTTTCAATATCTCCTCCGGTATCCTTGCCAACACAAGGCCACCAATTCCGATTAAGCCAGCATGTTTTCCTTCGTGGATAACTGGGTAGTCATTTTCACCGATCTCACTTAAAATAGTTTCGGCTTTAACGAATTCCCAACCTTCTCTCAGTTTCTTAGATACATTACCTGGATCTTCGAATCCTGCGGTTGAAGTTCTTATCCATCTGTGTGCATAACCATGCGGTGCAGCTGGCGCATCCAAACTGGATGGTGGAGTCCAATCTTTTTTACGAGTTGATTTTTCTCTCGTACTAGACCCGCGTGAAGTTTTGTAGTTTTCCATTTTAAGCTCCTTCCTTCACGTATTTTGCGTATTCCTCTAGTGGCACCCCTAATTTCTTAGCGATAACTACCTGTGATTTGGTGAGTTTCACAGACTTGCGTCCACCTGATCTTCTACTAACAGAAGCTACATTCTGGACGGGTGCAGCTTTAGTTGTTTCTTCAGCAGAAGATTGAGCAAATTTCTGAGGGAAATACTCCTTCATACGTTTGTTGATTTGATTATAATAGTCATCACTCTCAGATTCAATACCCTCCTGCAACAGGTCTTCATGTATTCCCATGGCTGCTGAAGTCATAACTCTGTCAGATCCAAACCAATCATTATCTTCAGCCCATTGCTGTGCTTTAAAGCTAATTTGAGGTTGTGGAGCCTGTGAGTCTTGAACAGGTTGTGATTCTACTTCTTTTTTCCTTGACTCTTTGTCCGCTAGAGTCATTGAAACTTTTTCTTTTTCAACTGCTAATTTAGTCAAATTATCCTGAGCTTCTGTAATTGCATCAGTATCTTGAGATTCATAGGCAGTTTTCAATGCAGCTTTTGCTTTGTCTCTTTCAGCATCAATTCTTGCATTGTATTCTTTAAGATAATTTGTATCAGTTTCTTCAAACTGATTTTGAACATTATCATATTTACTTTTTAAACCTTTCGCATAATCAAGTGCTGCTCTTTCTTTTCTCTCAGCTTCTTTTATTTGAAAAGTTAATTTTTTTATTCTTTTTTGAACTTTTTCAGAGTAACCTTCTAAATCGGCATAGTCAGATTCGTTTTCTTCCTTTTGTTCAAATTTAGGTTTTGTCTCTTTTACTTCTTCAACTTTTTCAGACTCTTTAGCTTCTTGCAAAAGTTCTTTAGCAGTTTTTTGATTTGAGACATCTGTATAACCAAGATCTACATCTTCTTTTTTTTCAAAAGCAGTTGAAGTTTCACTTGGTGTTTCTACGTTGATTGTTTCTTCATTCACTCCATCTGTATCTATTTCAACTTCTGGATTTTTGTTTTCTTCAGCCATTTGTCCTCCTTAATAATGGTGCAAAATATCGTTGGGGTCGCTTATAGTTGAAATGACTTCATCATCATTTAAAACTCTTACTTCTCCTCCGTCTATTTTGAATCTTGAACCTGCGTACCTACTAAAAATTATCCATTCATTTAGTTTGCACCAAGGCCCTTTTGGAAATTTATCTTTATC
>Ga0208158_1000166_pt1 | contig 28457 bp, 21 predicted proteins | sample 8_EtaG_FD_184081 | JGI IMG/M metagenome (GOLD analysis project Ga0208158, IMG submission 184081) | Marine viral communities from the Subarctic Pacific Ocean - 8_ETSP_OMZ_AT15162 metaG (SPAdes) (version 2) | ecosystem: Environmental > Aquatic > Marine > Oceanic | place: Pacific Ocean | collected...
AAGGAGAGTGAGGAAGAATGACTCGTAGAGCAAGAAGCGTAGCCCATGTGGAATATGAATTACTCAACTTCATTGGTGAGAGATTGTATGTTGATGACCTAATGCAACAAATGATACCAGAAGGAGATGAAGTTGCTAAGAAGAGATTCGATAAGGGTGCAACTAATATTAGCACTTATCTGAAGAACATGATGAATAGGCGACAACACAAGTTGCCTAAGTCTCACCCAGAATATATGGAGAGGGAAGAATGAAGGTAGTATACGGACACACAGATTCAATCTACTGCCAAGTGGATTCTGTTGAGGAAGCACAAGAGAACTTGGGTAAACTCAATGACCATGTAAGGAAGTTCTTTCCTAATCTCCTAGAGTTAGACGAACACCCTGTGGTTCTTGAGTTTGAGAAATACTTTGAATCCCTCGGTGTTGGTTGTGTAAAGAACAGGAACGCTGGTTTGATTACTTGGAAGGATGGTAAGTTCCTAGATGATAAGGAATTCACCATGACTGGATTCACTGCTAAGAGAGTCTCTGAGACTAAACTAGCCAAGGAGGTTCAGATAGCAGTTCTCAACATGTGGGTTGAAAACAAGGATGAAGCAGAAATAGTGGAATTTTTGAGAGATAAATATTACACGGTTTTATCAGGACAGATTCCGATTACTGACATTTTGAAGCGTAGTCGATTCAGGGAAGAGAGATTCAAGGTCAAGTGCAGTAATTGCAAAAGGAAGAATGATTTCGATTCCTTGACTAATGGGGCATGTTGCAATAACATGACATTGCAGACACTAGAAGGAAAGAGGCCAACCATTGGTGCTGGCATCGAGGGTATTGTATTCTACAATGCCATCAATGATGTGCCGATAACAGACTCCTATCTCTTTTGTAGAATAGTGAATCCCAACAACGTGTATTTCCATCCGATACACCAAAAGACTGTTGAACCAAAGTATGTGGCAGGGCTAACGGAGAGTGACTTCGATGGATATACCCCTGACTGGCTACACTATGCTGGGTCAATCATGAAGAAGGCTGACCCTATATTCAGAGCAATGGGATGGAATGTAATGCAGATAAAGAAGGACATAAAACAAAGCAGTTTGGAGGAGTGGTTTTGAACGGTGATGACATAGAACATTGGGGGCAAGACCATTTCGCTACGATGGCCTTGTTTAGAACAGTAGCGGCAGGGGTAAACATATTCCTGTCGTTGATATTGATAGCGAAGGTATTTGAGTTGATATAATGAAACAGATAAAAGATAGAGTTAAAGAATTGTTGATTGAAAAGAAATGGACGTTTGCAGACTTGCAAGACATGGAAGGTATTGTGAAAGAGTTTGCGGATATCCTAGAGAAGGAACTGGACTACGGCTTCATCGCTAGGATGTGTGAAGGAGAGCCTATTGAAAAAATGTTGAAGGAAGCGGCAGAATCAGGAGATTATTATGCTCACGGTATCAGCACATTTGGTGGTTTATTCTACAGAGTAAGGCATGAATCATTGAAAGGTTGGGTAGCACAATACCTGAAAGAAGAACTAATGAACGCAAATGTAAATTTTAATGGAGGAATTGAAAATGAGATTTCCGAGAGAAGTGTGGGCGGGAAGCCATCTAAGAAACGCACCACAGATGAAAAGAAAGATAGTGAAGAGTAAGAAGGAATTCGTTGATTGGGTTAATACCTACAACGGAAGAATGAACTGCTACACGACAGTGTATGACTACGCTGATTTCACTGATAACGCCAAGGTGGATTCATCTGTCGTAATCGATAGGATGTTCCTAGATTTCGATGCTCACGATGAGCCTCTTGCGAATGCGTATGAGGATTTCAGAGCAGTCCACGAATACTTCCGTAGTTACAATATCAAGCATGACACTATATTCTCAGGGAAAGGTTTTCACATCATCGCTTACGGTGAGTTGGCTGATGATATCAGAAGCGTTCAACGATATTATTCCGAGTTGGCTAAGGATTATCCAACGCTTGATAGAACTGGCATACAGACCAATAGACTTCGTAGGATTCCTAATACGATGAACCTAAGCACTAACGGGTACTACTGTGCGTTTATCAATCCTAGAACATTTGAGAAATACTTCAAAACTGACCTTATACCTTATTCCTCTAGCGGTTTACAGGAATACGGTATAAGAAAGAGAGTGCATGGTGACAAACTAATACAATGGCCGAAAGTAAAGCCAGTTGCAGTATCGGAAGAGGAAGTAGAAGTCCCTAAGCCATTGGGTCGTCTACCGATACTACCATGCTTGCATAGTTCAATCACTGTGGAGAACCCTAGCCACTATGCTAGGGTGTATCTTGTTCAGTGGTTCCGTGACCTACTGAGCCTTGGTGTGAGAGAGGTCAATGAAGATGCTAAGAAGCAAATCGCTGATACTATCATGGAGGAGTTGAAGACCATTGCATCGGAGGATGACATATGGTTGGATTGGGATGAGAGGAAGACTAAGAGTCATGTTGATTTTATAGTCAACCGTGGTTATCATGCTCCTAGTTGTAAGGGAGTTCTGATACCGCAGGGCTATTGTGTGGGTAAGTGTTGGAGGTATCATGATGAGTAAGTTGGTCATCGATAGTCGTGAAGACTCAGACCTTTCTGCCTTTGTGATAGACAAGGCCACTAGTATGAATATACCATTTGAGAAGGAATGGCTAGAGATAGGAGACTATGTTTTCAATGATGTTTGTTTTGAGGCTAAGTCTGCATTCGACTTCCTTCAATCCATATTGAATAAGCGGTTGTGGAATCAACTGGACAATATGGATAGGGCATTTGACAATAACATAGTAATAGTGTATGGTGATTTTGATACTGCATACAAAGCATACAGACAATATGGCAAGGGACACTTCAACTCCATATCGAATAAGTTTCATGGGGCCATAGGTAAGATAATGTTGGATATGGACGCAAGTGTACTATGGGTGAAAGACGCTAAGACTGCGGCACATATGATATGTGTAGTATGTAAGATGCAACCCATTGATAGGGATGTGTATAAGCCTCGCTTGATTAAGCAGAAGAGGATTAGTACCACTGACTTGAGATTAGATGTTCTCACAACCGTTCCCGGTATAAGTGAGAAGAAGGCCAAGACATTGATAGATGAATTTGGCTCCTTAATGGAAATAGGGGAAACACCACCATCAGAGATAGCCATGCTAGATGGATTCGGTAAAGTATTGGCAGAAAGACTCCACGAAATGATGAATTCCGAGGAGACACAGGTGATATAAATGGAAATATATGATAATGAAGAAGAAGATAGACTGTATTTTGAGCAACAGGAGAATAATGCCTCCTTCGCTCAGATTCAACGAAGAGCGAAACAATCTGTCCTACCGAAGGTGGTAGAGGCATACATGCGTAGCGCAGAACAGGTGTCGTTATACAACCCTGTACCAGCCGCAGTATCCTTCTATACCCTATTGGGACAGATATGCAAAGACATGGTAGCAATTCCACATGGGAGGAGAATTGATGATACCAGAGTCCAATTCCTTTGGATGCAGACATCTGGAACTGGCAAGTCCACTCTCTATGATTTCTTTGGGCCAGTATCGAGATTGACTTTCGATTTGATTAATGATAAGCACGGCACAGACTTTGATATATTCTCAGTGAAAGACACTACTGATGCGGCATTGGTTGGTTCTATGGATAACAACAACTTTGAGGAAGAAGAGGATGAGGCAGGTAATATTGTCAGAAGACAGGTTGCCGTTCAAATCGATGGAGCGTTGGAAGGTAGTGGATTAGCCGCTTATGACGAGTTTGAGTATTCAGGCGTGTTTAAGCAATCCCAACACAAGGAGAACGTAGTGATGTATCTGAATACATTCATGAATTCTCTACACGGCGAGAACTGGATTATCACGAAGAAACTCAAAGATGGGGATACTATTGAATGTAGATGTTGTAGGTCACTCTTCGCTACCACATACATACCAAAGACACTAACTGGTGTGATAGCAGAGAAGGGCGTCATTCAACGATGCCTAATTTACATCAGGGAAGTTCCTCAGACAATACAAGATGAACTGAGGGACGCTATCCTAGATGAGGTTGGAACGATAAGCAACAGAGATTTGCCAATCACCAAATTCGCAAATAACTTTGTGAAGATATATGATGCCTTGAAGAATCACTACGATGAGAACGGCCAAGACCCGTTGACTACTGTGAAGTTCGGTGAGGGAGTCAAGGATTCCTTGAAGAACGAATCGTGGAAGATGAGGAATTATGTGGCATCTGCTAGACCAGAAGTATTCAGCATTGCTAGTAACTTCATTACTAGGTTGAATGGGACTCTCGTTAGAATGGCAGTTCTCTCTGCTATTGCGGAAGCACCTAGTATCACTGATAAGAATAAGAGGTATATTGTGACTGAGAAGAATGTCAGACAGGCCTCCTTCTTGGTTCGACAGTGTTATCAATCATTAGTATCATGGTTAGATACGGCACTCAAGGTACAAGCGACTGGATTACAAGACAAGGCGAACTATGCGGCATTCAGAAAAATATACCTAGGCATGAAAAAGAAGGGAGATGACGAATGGGTGAATAAAACGGCTATGTTAGAGCAAGTTAGAAAGACTACCAGTAAGGGTCAAGCCACTGTATACCGATGGTTCAACGACTTGGGAGAAAAATTTGAGACTAAAATGATAGGCAGAAGGGCTTATGTGAGATTAACGGAGGCGAAAAACAATGAGTGACATGTACGAACACCAATACCTAGTGTTTAATGTGAATGACGGACCAAAGGTAATCAACGAATCGTTGAATACCTACGGGGCTGAGGGTTGGGCTTTATCCACTATGATTACCATCAATAATGGTGAATACATTGTAGCGTGGATAGTCAAGGGGGCTTCTATTGAAGCACCAGACCCTAAGAAGACAGAGGCTACTAAGATTGCCGAACTCTGGTCAGGAGCAGAAGAAAACACTGGTGGTAAGAAATAATGACTGTATTAGCGATAGACTTGGAAACCAAGAATATGTCTCACGACATAGGTGGATGGGGTAATACCCATATGTTTCAAGTGTCTACTGTATGCACATGGGATGGGGATGTAGGTAACATCTACATTGACAAAGCAGTAGATGATTTGAAGAAGAGCAATGTGTCAATTAAGCCATTATCCCAGTTGAAGTTTGACTTGGATGACCATCTTGAGAAGGGTGGACTACTCTTGGGACACAACATCATCGGCTTTGATTTGCCTGTATTGAAGAACGCAATGGACATCTACTGCATCAAGAAGTATCTGGACAAGAAGGCCTACATAGACACTAGTAGGATATTGAATAAGGAATTCGGTGAGAGGTACTCATTGTCTAATCTAGTACAACACACACTTGGCTCTGACAAGATAATGGAGAGCGCAATGGCTCCTGAAGTATGGAAGGCTGGTGGCTATTCTGAGGTAGCCGAGTATTGCCTAAAGGACTGTCAATTGGTTTTTGATTTGTGGAAGCACGGCCAGAACAATAAAGTAGTGAAGGGCTTCTCCATAGAACAAGAGGAAGTCCTCGATTTAGGAGTTGATTGGTAATGGCAACGGCATTAGAATGGATGGCATGGACCGTATTTGTACTAATAATTAGTCTTCTTTTCTTCGCCGCCTTTGGTGGGTCGAAGTATGATGAGAGAAGCATTGACGAGTATATGGATAAGTTGATTGCAGAGGAGATGGAACGTAGTGGCTCTCAAGGAAACTTGTAGGTTCTGCGGCGTTACCAATATTCCTATTCGTCTTAACGCAAGAGTCGTAGGCTCGGCTACCAAAATAAAAATTTGGCAATGTCGAGAATGTAAAGGGCTTTGGTCGGAAAATTAATTCCGGCCATTGCCCCCAATCTTTTTTTTGGGCAAAAATTGCGCTTTAAATTGTCTTTTTCCTCGTCTAATCGTTTCACATTAGACATAAAGAAATTATATTTATTTTGATTAATAATAAATATTATTTTGTGCTTCACTGGACTGCCAGCCATATTTAAACCTCGGAAAACCGCCGATTTTTCTCCAAAAATGTGTGCGTTTATTGGAAAAATATGTTATTCCTGAAAGTGTGAAATACACACTAGATAGAAAAATAGAAGTATCTGGTGTTTCTGGTGTGGAGCGTTGTGGAAGTAGGACGGCTGACTGAATGGGTAATGAGAGTAGTAGGAATGATAGTAGAATAAAACTCATGGAGAAATACCCGGATTGGGACTGGGATTACTGGGGGTGTCAAATTGAGTAGCATGACTTTGTATGAACCCTCGGTTGTCAACCAGATGACGGATGAATTTACTATAGGTGTAGAGGAACTCAGACCAATTCTCATTATGCTATTCTTCTGCTTGGTTCTTGGGGCGTTTGCCTTCCTTAACATCATGCGTGAGTGGGCATGGTTGAACCAATGGAATCACGATGAAGACGACTTTGACCAAGATATCGAAAGCGTGGCTTCACAATAGGGGGGTAAAACGCTTAACTGCGCCCTATATTTGAAATGGGGTTGCAGATTTGAATCTACCACTGAAGAAGGTGAAATTGACTAAGTTCCGTTGGTGGGACTGTGAATTAATCTAAGTTCCCCAAAATCCGAAGTTATCACAGTAGTCTGAATAGTGGTTCTGAATCTTTTCTTGGTATGCTGGATAGGATATGCCATTATCGAATATCCAACTGTCTGCCCAAATAGTATCGAAGGTCGTTCCTTCGGGTGGAACCCATGTTTCAAAATCATCTAGGATTAAAGTAAATGTATCATCTTTAGCACAATGTTCCCAAACCAAATCAATTACCTCTTGAGAAATTTCAATGATAGTGACTGATGTAACATCGGGGTTATCAATTAGTTTCTGATGAATCATGCCTATACCAAGACCTCCAACTAATACATCACCCGTTGCATTATCCCATAACCATTGATGCTCATTGTATTCTGCTTCTGAGTTTTGCATTATAGGCATAGAACAAGTATCCTTGATTAATACTGTGTGAGTATCATAAGCACAATTTTTCATTGCTCTATATCCCTGCCAATCATAATCTGTTGTTTCTTTGTTATAGTGAGCAATTTGATGTTGCCCTGAGATTCCTTCGGGTATGTCTACTTCTATTCTAGTCATTTCACAATCCACCTAAGAAGTTAATTTTCATAGTAACATCACTAGCATCTGTTGTTCCACCACCACTTGTCGTTGCAGTTCCTTCAACCGTTACTCTCACCCAATCACCATCTGCGGGAAGGAAGTATCCTCCCCTTCCACCACCGTGACTAATGCTGAAATTACCAATACCACCAGAACCCGTTCCATCTTGTGAAGTAAAGGCACTACCAGACCATGAAGCAGAACAACCGTTGCTAAGACTAGATGCAGCAATAGAACCCTGCATCTCATATGATGCCGCACCTGTAGCCCTGAGATAAGCGAAAACATCACCTGTGGCAGTTGGAGAATTACCCCAATCCTGTTTATATGCGCCATCATTACCTTCTTCCATCAATACTATTGTAGAAACATCAAGTTGCGCACCGTTGAAATCAAGTGAAGAACCGGGGTTTCCCGCACCAGTCCCTACACTAAACGAGTTGTTGTAGTTTCCACTTGAACTCGTAGCAATGGAAACTCCTGTTGGCCCCGGAGTTGCTGACGCATTTTCCAATTGCTGACACGTTCCAATCAAGCCTGTCATGTATGACATTCAATCACCCGATATACAACCACTTGTTTGCCGCAGGGGAAATATACGTTCTAGCGGTTTCATCATCCATAGCCGCATGAGCAGTCCAACCAGAAACAATTGCGTTTGATGTTCCTAATGCGGGTGTAGCAGAACCACCTGTATTGTTGATAACAACATACTGTTGCCCTGCTTGAGCAGTTGGAGGTAGTGTTAATGTTCCACCAGTCCAATAGATTGTTTTACCCGAATCTGCATCTGCTAAAGTGGTGGTGCTACTAACTGCTTTAATTTCTGTCTTATAGCCCTGCATTGTCCCTGTTGCTACAACATCTCCTGAAACAGTTAAAGTGCTACCATCAAATGTCATGTTCGCTTCAGCGTTCATCGCATCTGAACCTGTGGCAGTCACGACCCTATTGTTAGAACCGTTGCTCATGAAGTCAGAAACATCTACTGTGAAGGTCATGTCATATGGGTCAGCATTTGAACCGGGAGATGTATCAGTCCAATTAATCTCAATGCCTGTTCCTTCTACGAACTTCACCTCTTTGCCATCTGCAATTGTGACTTCCGTTCCATCACCGTCTTCCAATTGGAAACTAGTCATTCCACCTCCGCCACCACCTGCGGCAGATGTTCCCGAAGTCAATTGAATGTCATCGCCAGCGTCAGTGGTGAAGTAGAGTTCGTTGGGAGTGGCTGTCTTGACCCACAACTGACCGTATGCTGTTGTGTCTGCTGCCGCTGCTGCCTTCTCCTTCATTGCTAGTGACCCATGTTCCGAGAAGAACATCCCACCGTTCGCTATGGTGAAAGAATGAGTAGTATTTCCATAGAACTTAGTTCCGCCCCAAGCATCGTGCTTAATCTCAAAGTTGCTATCAGTACCCATATCATTAGTTAGACGGAGTGTAGCAAGAGCAGTCGTATCAGTACCACTGTATGAGTTGTGAATGTGGACTGCGACTTCACCATTCGTGTCTTCTGTGATTTCCAGATTACTGTCCGGTGCTGTTTCGCCTATTCCAATCTTGACATTCTCCCATGCCCAAACTCCATCACTTGTGAAACTACCTCGCTTAGTCCCATCGCTTGCATCTTGTAGGTAGTAGTTCCCTCTTGAGAGAAGTATGTCACCATTCTGCACATAGGCATCACCTGTAACGTGGAGTGGTCTTACTGGTGTTACCGTGTTTATGCCAACGTGCTTGTCCTCATCTACAATCAATGCAGGTTCCTCATGGTTAGAATCAGAACTCCATAATGCGTTTTGGTATTGTGCGCCGGAGATAGAAGCATGAGTCCCATCTGAAACTATAATCGCAGATACGGAAGCCATAGGTGCATCTGCATCTGCATCGGACATTCTCTCAATCACGAACTTGTTAGCGGCATTCGCATCATCTCCCGAACCCATGAAGATAGCCGCGTATGGTCTTCTAACAGAACCATCCCCACCATCATAATGTCCTAGTTTGGTCAATCCAACTAATCTAGCCGCCGCCCATAGGTTTGCACCATTAGCACTACTAGGCTCCCATGCATCTTCTGAGACTAGTATCCCTATTTGCTGGTCTGTCATATTTCCTATGGCAGTTGCAAGGTTGTTAACATTGGTAGTACCACCAGAATAGGTATCATAGTTAGTAGAAGATACAACAGACAAATCTGTCTGATTTATTATAGTGAGCATTAAACCTCTAGTAGCACTATCAACTACTTTGTGACCGTTTAGATAGACTAGGGAATTCGCCGCATTGTTGTTTCCCGTTCCCCTAGCGTAGACGAAACAATGCTTCAAATCTCCTACATACAGATTACTAGATGGGTTTGTTCCGGTTGGGATAATCTTGATTGTGCCGTCTGCGTTGACGACCATATTCTGAACTCCTGAGATATCATTGACGCTGAATATATCCCCACTTGACATGGTAGGCCCAATTGAGAAAACCTGCCCTTCTGTTCCCTCAAAGGAAAGTGTGTTGTCATCAAGCACCTTGAGATACATCGGTGAGTTGTCCTTACCTACCAATTTAATCTCAGGGTGAGTTGTTGCCACACTCGTATTAGGAGTGACTGTGATTATCTTATCGCTATCTGCCATCTAAGCACCATCCCTTCCACGCAATGCGGCAGTTATTTGCTTTGCCTCATTAGCACTTAGTTCCCTGTTGTAGCATAGGAAATAACCCATCTTGGCATCCCAACCAGAAGTATATACATCATCACCACCAATAGTAGCGGCATCATCACTCAATGTAGGACAAGCCCCCCTGTTAGTTCCTGATGCTATTTCTACCCCATCTCGATATATCTTCATAGTTGCGCCATCTGCTGATTTGGTGAAAATGTGAACCCAAAAATAATTGATATGACTACCCGGATTACTACTAGTGTTTAATCTACCTCCACCACTACTACCAGAAACAGAACCGTTAGTATCAAAGTAGATGTTTCCATTACCCCACGGAATATGTGCAAAATATCCCCTTGCATCAGTTCCCTCACCATCTCCCATATACCATTTGAAAGCGGATTTATTTGTTAATGCGTCATTGGTGCAATAGAAGACAAATGAAGCACCACTCGATGAATCTATTCCAAAACTGTTGGAAGCAGGGCCACTAGCCATAGCCGCATCAATAGAATCCGGTTGTTGATATCCACCAACAACAGGTCTTGTGTTGTATGTGGGTGCAGATGACCAAGTGAAGTCTCTACCATTACCGCTTACATCAGTCCAAGTCGTTCCACTACCGGGAGAACTCTTGCTATTGGAAGCATCTAGATTCAATTGCATACCGCTTTGTGGTATAGAAGGGCCACCTGAAACCCCCATCTATTCTTCCTCCATTGCTTTTTCAAAGGTTAATGGTGTCCATGTTATTTCTTCATCAATTGATTCCATTGCTAGTAGTGCGGCATCTTGTAATTCAAATATCACATTGCCTTGTGAATCTAAATATTTAGCAGTCTCACCCGACAATATGTTTTCTAATTGTTTCTTGGTGTATTTGATTCCGTTTATCTCATATTTCATATCCCCACTCTCCCTCTTGTTGCATTGAAGTTCTTCAAAACTTCTGTGGCTGATAGTTCCTTGGCATATGCTCTACAACATAGCATTACTCCTTCATAGCCATACCTAGATGTGCTTGATGAATAACTAGCCATGATTCTATTTATGGTTAAAGTGGAACTGGTTAAGGTATGAGTGCTAATTAAAACACCGTTGATATATTGTTTCATTGTCCTATCGGCGGCTACTGTAAACATCATTTGATACCATTCTGTGCTACTAGTGGTCTGAGTAGTAGATGTTCTGTATGTGCCATCATTTTCCCTAAATCGTATCGTCCAAGAATTAGCCCCTCCTTTGTGTTGGATAATCCATCGTGTTGTGCCACCCGGCCCCCCTAGACTTTGATAGGTATTTACAGCATTACTATTCAATTTCCCCCAAAACTCAAACGACCAAGCATCTTCATCTGCAAAATACAAATCATCATCTAGGGTTAATCTGTTATCATAGTCATCAGCATCATTAGCAGAATTATAACTAGAAATACTCAAGTCAATAGCCTTAGACGCGCCTGTGTTTGTGGGGAATGAGAAATTACCAGTATTACCTGTGCCAGTAATACCTCTATCTGTTCTAGAAGAATGTGCGACTGGTGCAATATCCCTCATACTTGCTACTGCATCATCTGCATCTGTGCATTTATCACTACCTGCATCGAAGCAGAATACAAGTGAATCATTCACTACTGTTGGGCCGCTATAGAATCCCATTAGTATTCCACCACCATTTTCTCAACGTCCTTTCTCTCAGCCTGTATGAAGTAAAAGCAGTCAATTGGTGTGTCAGTTTGCGTTCCCACATACACCTTGTTGTCCTCTATGTGGTCAACGTATATCTGCTGGAATCCCTTGTTGGGAGTTAGTTGAACTGTGATTGTATCCTCATCAACTAGACCTAGCCAGTAGTCAGGGAGTTCAATCGTATCTCCCTCTAATCTACCTCTGATGTAAACACCGTGTTCCGGTCCTTCAAGAGAACCGTGATGCAATCTCTTTCCTTCTTCTGTTGGGTGTTCTATATCGAAAGACTTTGTAGCGGCTGAGAAAGCACCTGCTACTGCAACTGCACCATCAGCCGCAATTGTCATTCTAGCACTACCAGCAGTATTGAATGACTGAGTATCAGTACCAAATGAAATAGTGTTGTTAGTATCTCCTGTGTGGACAATCCCACTTGCAGTTGAAATCCAACCATCAACTTCTAATTTGAAAGCAGGGCTTGTAGTGCCTATTCCGACCTTGCCATCCTTAAGAATCGCTAATGCCTCATAGGTTGGGGAAGCAGTTGAGCCTTGAGTCGTGACTCTGAATACATGGTTGTCTCCTGTCTCATTACCATGAATGCGGAAGATTTCGTTATCCCTGTCTACTGTAGGGTCGTGGACTGTCTCAAACAACCAATGAGGGACGCCTGAGTTCGGATTCTTATTCACTACTCTACTATGAATCCCTGTTGGCATACTTGCGCCTGTATATCCTATCCTCGTAAAGCAAGAACTTCCTTCCACATCAAGAAGTTGAGAAGGACTCGTAGTGCCTATTCCGACACGCATATTAGCCCCATCCATCGTCATTAAGGCATTGCTGGCGGCATTCATCCTAAATTGTAGGTAGCCATTGTCTATTCTTTGGTCAATGTAAGATGTCCCTGCTCTATGGAATGCTAAAGCATTGTTTGCCAATAGGGAGTAATAATCATCTGCTTGTAGCCCTACTTGTATTGACCCATTATCCACATGAAGCAAGTTTTCGGGACTCGTAGTGCCTATTCCGACATGACCATCATCGGACTTTATTGTGATTCTATTTTCTGCCCCCGATTCGGTAGCAAGGACTAAATCTTCGGAAGAATAGGAGGAAATAGTGTAGGCATCACCACCTGTTGAACCACCATCAATAACTAATGGTTTATTCATATAGAATTTACCTCGGTCTGTTGTGATATGACCCCAACCCGAACTCGTTGGCCCGACTCTGATATAACCGTGTGCGGTTTGAACTTCCAAACCATCTGAATATTCTCCTAGATGTACCGTACCAGCAGAAGGCGTGGATGGGCCACCTCCCGTAATCGCCAATGTTTCATTAACTGTGAGTGTTGAACCATCGAAGGTTAGATTTGCCTCAGTATCAATAGTTGAAGCACTACCATATGTCAAAATGCCATTAGCAGTTGTGCCGTTATATGTTAGTCCATCTCCAACAGTTGCCGCATCTACTACTAGGTCAATTGTTCCGTCAGCATCTTGGTAGGTTGCAGTAATGTTGGTTTCAGTATTGCTACTGAACATTGCTCCAACAATATCTTCCACTTGTTCTGTTGTTAGGGTGGCTTCTATCTTCGCATTTAATTGGGTTTGTATGTTAGAAGTTACACCATCTAGGTAGTCAAACTCAGTAGCAGTCACACCTGTTGCGTGTAAAGTATCAAGATAGTTCAACTCAGTAACACTACCAGTATATCCATCTAATACATTCAATTCCGCAGGTGTAGAAGTAATCGCAGTTGTAGTTGCGGCGGCTAATACTGGAATATACCCACCTTGATTGATTAGATACTGAGTATGGTCAGCAGTTGGGTCTACAATAGATAATGTGGTTTCATAGTCATCACCAGAAGCACCTTCAAACACTACTGCATTTGCGGCTTCCATTGTTACAGTATTAACTTGGGTCGTTGTTCCAGCAACAGTTAGATTTGGAACTAATAGTGTTCCTGTGCTTGGGTTATATCTCAATGCACCTGTGTCATCTAACAATGCATCTGACTCATCATGGAAGACTACGGGGAAGTTTGTATTTGCGGTGCTATCTGAAACTGTCACTTTGGATGCGGTTCCAGTTAAGTCACCAGTAACATCACCAGTAACATCACCAGTTACGGTAGCAGTTAGCGTTCCACTTACACTTGCATTAGCACCGGAAAGAGTAATTGCAGTAGCACCAGTAGATGATTTGATGTCATTACCTGTGACTGTCAAATCTCCACCGATTTCTACATTGCCCGAAAGATAATGCTTATCCGCGTTAGTTAGATACAATCCCCATTTGTTGGTGATACCACCTGTGTTGGAAATGGAGTAGTTTCCATAATACAGATAGGAATTAGTTGTGGTTACCGTGACATCTGGACTCGATGCTTGGTTGTCATCTAAGACCGAACTAACAACTTTGACGGTTGATATCTCGATATCGCTACCAGAATTAGAGTTTGCACTTATCTGAACTTCTGCATTCATTCCGAATAGTGAACCAACGTTCTCTGCTCTATTACTTTCAACATTCGTTTGGAATTTCCCACCAAAGGCACTAGTTACCGTTCCAGATTGGTAGAGAGATGCCAATCCCTTAACACCATACATATTAGTGATAGTGTCATTAGTGCTTGATGTGCTAGATGATGCCCACCCATCCAAAGAAGAAACCTTAGCGTGACTGATTCCGCTTGACGGTTGTTGTTGTTGTTTCACTAAAGAATAGACACCAATCATCTCATCGAAATCAGAATCATTGCTATTTGCGGCAGTTCTAGTATCTGACCATATTCCATATAACCTATGTTCATCTGAAGAATCTCCACCAGTTGAGGTAGTCTGTGCTGAGACATAGATACCTCCTTGCTCATCATCATTCCCTGTAGCCTGTGACCCGCTTGAATCGTGGTCAACATAGATACCGAAAGATGCAGGTGCATCTACACTAGCATCAGTTTCATCGTTGTTGATGTGTAGCCTAGCAGTAGGTGAACTAGTGTTTATGCCCAAATTCCCATCGAAGTAAAGCCCAGACTCAGCATTTATCCCATCTGCTCCTGTGGCAGTTAGAACATAGTTATCTGCACCATTTGTCATGAAGTCAGATACGTCTACTGCAATAGTAGCAGTCGAGCCTTCTGCCGCAGTATGAGTGACATCTATTCCTGTTCCAGCAGAAACATCCGTCATGTAGTTTCCAGTTGTGTCTGTTCCTAGTGCTACGCTATTGGCTTGTATTGTTGCCGCACCACCAGCCGCTATTGCGATATCTCCACTAACGTTTCCGAAGATGGCATCCTCAAAGTTAGAGGTAGTCATCTTTACAAGATTACCTGAATCTGATGTATCAGATAGAATTACCAAGTCATCTTGAGCGAAGTCTGTGATAGCAGTTGCGAGGGAATCACCATCCAACTTGTCCATGTCGATACCAGTTGCTAACATCCCATTCTCAACTGCACCACTACCAATAGTCAACGCTCCACCTGCGGCTATCGTAGCATCACCACTTACATTGGCGAAGATGGCATCTTCAAGATTGGAGAATGTAATCTTCTTCTCAGTCCCATTGTCTGAGAACATGAAGTGGTCTTGTGTCTGATGAAGTCCAGTTCCACCAAGAGCAGTAAGACCGTCTATGTTCACATTGAAATTAATCAAGTCAGTTCCAGTTGTGATTGCAATTGAGTCTCCCTTGAGAACTAGGGTATCAGCAGTATCACTAGCAACTACGTTTGCCTGAGAGTCTGGCCCTGAGTTCCCATCGTCTGGAACGGAGATTGTTTTGTATGCACTAATGCCACCTGCACCATTTGATACTGCGAAGTCAGATAGGTTTGCTAGAGTCATTACTCTCCAAGCACTTGAGCCAGCATCCCATACCATCATCTCGTCTGTTCCAGTAGCAGTTAGAGTGGAACCAGCACCATCGTCTGTCATTACAGTAAGACCATCGGGATTCGTTAGGTCAGCAGAGATTGCTAGTGTTCCATCTCCGCCAGTTATGGTCATGTCTACTGTAGTAGTATCTGTTCCTGTTGGGATTACATTGTCCCAAACACCAGCAGTTGAATCATAAATGAGAAGATGCCCAGCCGAGAGCGAACCGATATTGGTATCATCCAATTCAGCAAGTGTGTCCTTAGTATCTACTTGAGCATCTACATACGTCTTGATTGCCTTAGCCGTAGCAAGAGTATCATCACTTGCACTGACAGATGACAAGTCTGTATCCAATGCCGTGATATCAGATAGGTCAGTTGTTGCTATCGTAATATTGGCAGAACCATTGAAAGACTTCCCAGCAATAGTTCTAGCCGTAGCCAGAGTGGTCGCAGTATCAGCATTGCCTGTCACATCACCCGTTAAGTCGCCTACGAATGTTCCCGTTACAGTTCCAGCCTTCAAATCCCCATAACTAGACCCTAGTTTCAATTCCATTCTATTAGCAGAAGCAAGATACTGTAGAGTCATATCATCTCCACTGCCTCCTTCTAGAGTAAGGCCTGTTGCATCTAGAATCTCACCAGTATCATTACCAGTTCCTAAGACTATGTTTTTATCTTCAATAGCCAAGTTAGTTGTATCAAGAGTCGTAGTTGTTCCATTTACTGTTAGATTGCCTGTAACTACCAATGCTCCAGAAGTAGTCACAGTTACATCTGTTCCATCACCGATTGTCACATTTTCAGTGATAGCAGTTAATGTAGTGCGGAGGTTAGGTTCTGTTACACTAACATCTGTGTTAGTTACCTTAGCATCATTGAGTGCAACTCTATTCTCTAGTTTACCGAATGCGGCTAGGATTGTGTCTGTAGCCGCAACTGTTCCACCACTACCTGTAGAGAGGTTCGTCAATACCTTACCAGTTATTGCAGTAATAGCAGTTGCAGTTGTTAGGTCAGTAGATGTAGCAAACAGTTGACTTCCATCGGCCTTCGTATTAGTGTAGTTCCTTAGCAAGGGGTCAACAGTAAAGGTTAGGTCATATGGGTCAGCATCCGTTCCATTATCTGTATCAGTCCAATTAATATCAATTAAACCACCCTCAACAAATTTGATTTCCTTAGAATCAGCAATCGTAAGTTCTGTACCATCTCCGTCTTCCATTACGAATGACATTCCTCCGACTCCACCGGGAATACTATCCACATACGCCTTGACTGCCTTGGCAGTTGCTAGTCCAGCATGGTCATCTGTTATACTAGCAAGGTTGGTTTCTAATTGGGCAATATCAGTTAACCCAGTTGTTGCTAGAGATGTCAGGTATGTGCTAGTATCAATATCATAAGTCTCTGAACCAGTCCTCTTGATGAAACCAGTATCGCTATCTGGTATATCTGTGTGCATGAATGCACCTGCGGCATTTACAGTCGTTGCATCAGTAACGTCTGCACTTGCGTCAATTGCATCTAACTTAGTAATCTGAGTCGAAGTTGCTAGACCAGTCTGTGAAGCAGTAGCGTTTGGTATTGCAGATGTGTATGCTACAGTTGGCTTGTTGAGAATCTTGGCATCCCCACTAGAGGCATTCCAATCAGATTGGACATTCACTTCTGCGCCTGTTGCAATGCCACTTAGTTTGGTTCTCTCAGCAGAGGTGATTACAGAGCCGCTACCTGCATCTGTAATCCCATCAATCTTGGCTATGGTAACTGCATCATCAGCAATCTTAGCCGTAGTCACATTCGCATCTGTAATCTTAATCGTAGTGACTGCATCATCAGCCAGTTTTGCAGTTATTACAGAACCCGTTCCTAGTTTTCCAGAAGTGACTGCATTACTGTTTATCTTACCAGTCGTCACACCTAGGTTTGCAATCATCCCAGTAGCAACAGTTTGCGAGTCTCCTGTAGTCACAACCGTTCCTGTAATATCTGGAAGTGAGATTACTCTGTCAGCAGTTGGGTCAATGATACGAAGAATGGTTTCGTAGTCATCAGCAGTCTGCCCTTCAAACTTAATTGCATCTTGAACGTTAATCTCAGTCTGATTTATTGTTGTGGTTGTTCCATCAACAAAGAAATTACCCCTGACCCTAACAGTAGTATCATTGCCAGCATCACCAAGGTAAAGAGTGTCACTCTCATTAAGAAGTCCAAGAGAAGCCACCACATTTGTTTTATCGGTAACATCTGCTTGGGCTTCAATTCCAGCCAGTTTATCAAATTGGTCATCAGTCATTAGACCGTGAGCATCTGTTGTGGAATCAGGAAGAGTAGCGGTTGTGGTGCTTCCATCATCGTGAGTTAGAGTTAGTAGTCCTTGATTGAAAGACGCACTGGCTACTGCTCCCTTTCCTGAATCAGAAATATGTAATCTATCAGAAACTACCGTAGTAGTTATTCTATCTCCACCAGTTACGGCTACTGTAGAACTGCCTCCAAACTGGTCTGATATCGTAAGTAAAGGAGTGCTTCCTCCGTCTAGTGTCGCAGATATTGTATATGTTCGGTCCTCTACCTGCTGTTGAGTGATATACTCCTTAACTGCCTTCGCAGTTGGAAGTTGAGCATCAGTGGAATTGTTATTAATCGCAGTTACTAATGCGCTTATGTCAGATAAATCCGCTACTGCAACAGTGGAGAGTTTCGTGTTTAACTGAGTTTGTATTGATGATGTCACTCCATCGAGATAGCCAATCTCTGTGGCACTAACCCCCGTGACACCATCTAGGATGTTTATCTCTGCCGCAGATGCAGTCACGCTCAAATCACTTAGAGTCTCAACCTTATCAGAAAGGTTTGAAACTAAATTTGCTATCTTGCTTTGTGCTATAGCGGCATTGCTGGCAACTTGAGAATTACTCACGCCACCTGCTTTGATAGTCACTGCTCCTGAAGACACATCGAAGTTGGCAGAGGAGAAGGAGGCAACACCCTTGTTGGAAGTAGTGGCAAGTTCTGCTTCTATGGTGAGAGAACCACTACCATCATTGTAAGTGGTTGTTATTGCCTCACCATCAGTAATCAACGCATTAACCCTGTCGTCAACTCTCTCATCAGTGTAGAACTTGTTGCTACCTTCTGCGAAATCGTCTGTGTCTAATGTGAGAGTCCCACCAAGATTGACTGAGTTACTATTGATAGTAACTCCTGAGTTTGCTAGTTTGGAGTTTGCAATGCTTCCAGCAAGTTGTGCGTTAGTCACAGAAATATTAGAAACATTGCTACTCCAGTCAGCACCAGCAGTAGCACTAGCGGCAATTCCATCAAGTTTGGTTTTCAGTGTAGCCGTAAATAGTTTGTTAGTTGTTCCATCAGCAATCTTATCTGCACTAATTGCCGCACTGTTCGATATGTCAGCATTGACAATAGCCGTTCCAGTAGCCCGATAGTTTGCAGATATGTCTGGTATGTCCGAGGCAATGAGAAGCGCGAACAAGTTCGCTGGATTGATTCTCCTCAACCCATTGGTTGCATCGTCATACATCAGATAATCAGCCGTTCTGTCAATACCATTCTCGATAGTAAGACCATCAATGTCAACCTTCAATGTAGCACTGCTTCTATCCAGCCCATCACTTATGGTGAGGCTTGGTTCCTTACCACTTAGAGCGGATACTAATCCGTCTATCTTGCTCTGCGCTATTGCCGCATCACTGGCAACACTTGCGTTTACTACTGCATTAGACCCCAATTGGTCAGCACCGACTGCATCGTCTGCTATCTTCGCTGATGTTATGGCATCGTCTGCTATCATTGCCGTAGCGACTTGAACCTCTCCAATCGTGCCAGCAGTAGTAGCACCTAGCACCCTGTTGTTAGTGGAGGTGTCTTGCATCTTGGCATAGGTGATTGCATCATCTGCAACGTTACCAGCGACTATCGTTCCATCTGCTATCTTAGCACTAGTCACTGCGTCATCTGCTATCTTGGCAGTTGCTACTGCATCATTTGCAAGTGTAGTAGAAAGAGCCACGTTACCAGTGCCAGTAAACCCAACTGCACTTGCAGTCACATCACCAGTGATACTGAAATTCCTAGAGTTCGCTAGAGCAGTTGCAGTAGAGGCATTCCCTGTTACGGCTCCTTCTAAGTTTGCGACAACAGTTCCAGCAGTGCCTGAGAAGACTTCGCTTGAATTAGTAGCATCGGGTATGAAAGTGAATTTGCCTGTGCTATCATCAAACCCAAAGAAACCTACCTTTCCACTGGAACCATTGTGCCACTTGAACTCTATTCCCCTGTCCTTGTTATCATTGAGTCCTGTTGCATCCCCACCCAATGTGAACACTGGGTCATCTACTGTAACGACTGTTGAGTTGATGGTCTGAGTAGCACCATTGACCGTTAGGTTACCACCCACAGTCATGTGACCAGAGAAGATAGCAGTGTCATTTGCTTGTGAACCGATTGTGAAATCACTACCAAAGTCTGAATTCAATCTAGTCTTCAAGTTCGCAATTGACACATCTGTATCAGTATCAGTTTGATGAGTGTCAATCATGCTCTTGATATCAGCCGGTGCATATCTCTTGATTGTAGTAGAATCGCCAGCCGTTCTCTCAGAGGAGGAAACCTGCGCTACTTGGTTATTGTAGGCGGTTTCTATTTCACCGTCAGATTGGTCAGCAGTGGCCCCTGCTTCTACCCCCATCATTGCTCTTACAGCGGATGGTGCAAGTTCCTCAACAACACCAGCCCCCGCACTATCTCTTCCTAGTATCTTGTCAGTAGCAGACACGTTCTGCATCTTCGCATATGTTACCGCATCATCGGCTATGTTTGCAGTTGCTACACCACCACTAGGAATCAGTCCAGAGTTCCCTTCTGAAATGGCAGATGTGTAAGTTATGTCAGAAGTGAGAGCAACGGTTCCTGTGGATGAGGGGAGTGTAAGTGTCGCGGAACCCTTGGTTAGAGTTCCATTGGCATTTATCCTCAATGTCTCTGACCCACTGTTTATCGCACTGAATCCCTTAGTCGTTTGGTCATAACCTAAGAACTGAACTAGTCTGTCTATAGCATCGTGGTCTGAACCTGCTGGATACTTGATTATAGCAACAGGGATGTCACCAGCAGTCAATGAGGATACAGAGGCAGTGCTTAACGAATTAGCACCAGTCCTAATCTGTATGACATTCGATGCGTCAACTACAACAGTGGCATACCAATCATTACCTGCTCTTTCTCCTACACCGGGTTCTATATCATTCCTAGCGGAGATAGACACTAGAAGACCGTTTCTCATTATCTTACCAGATGCAACGTCATACTTCGTGTATGCACCACCATCTTCTTGTGTGATGTTAAATCCACTGAGAACGCTATTACCACCAGTGGCAACGTTCAGAGCGTTGATTATACCACTGTGTATATTGTCTGTCCCATCTACAATTCTAGTGCTGGGACTAGCAGATAGAGTCGTCAAGAAGCCCGGATTACTGTTAACCATTAATCTACCTCCAATCTAATTGTGAATGTCACTGTATCTGCCGATGGCACTACTCCAGTATTCGTGAAGGTAACTCGGCTCAATAGGGTATCGGCGGTATTGAATATTCCGATTTCTGACACTCCTTGTGTTCCAATCTCTGCACCAGTGAAAGAAGCAGTCCAAACCAACTGTGACCCTATTCTAGAAGGGGTTACTGTCTTCTCTGCTACGAAGGCATCCAAAGCAGTCTGCGAAGATGCCGTGTCATCGCCGCCATTGCCTATTCTTACCTTTGTAAACGTGCTTGCCATTGTTGATGCTAATGCTTCCTTTCCACTATCTACTATCATGAATACTCCTCCTGTTCATAGAACTTATCTTGGAAACTCTTCTTGGTAACTGTGCTATGCTCAAATCCTACTTCCTCCGTGAACCCAACTAAGTCATCGAAGCCCATGTTTGAGTTATATGATAGAGCATTGGATGACCCCGTTATTGTATAGGAGAAACTGATGTTCTTTAGTTTAATTGCATCGAACAGGAATTTTCCAGCAGAAAGCACTACCGCATCTCTACCCAATAGCACAGTGCTATCATCTGATTGTCTACTGGATAATTCACTAAGCCTCTCAGCGATTGTCTTGTCAAATGTCCCTACTTTCAATTTGAGGGTTCCAGCAAGAACGTTTTCTATTTCAAAGACGATATAGTCATCTATTGGAATGTTATGGTTAGGGAAGTTCAATCGAAGAATATCTCCGGCTTCAAGTAACTCTAGTCCTTGTTTCTGTAATTCGATATCTATTTTTCTTGTTCCTTCATTATAGATTTCCATTAACTCTACGGCCTTTGTTTCTGCATCTGTCCTAGTCTTTATCGTGGGGTCAACTACCTTCACTGCTCTTACTTGCTTCTTAGTAGGCTCTTCTAATTCATATTGGACTTTATCTCCAATAACGATTATCTTGTTAGCCTTGTCGAACATGGATTTATTTGACCCTACTTTGATTAGACGACCAGACTCCTTGTAAGACAAAGCATAACTACGCAGACTATCAGTATCTTCTATGTTCCTTGTTATGAATTCCCCGTTCTTTATTCGGTAATCTAATCCACGCTTTACGATTAATGAATTGAGTGCATTATACATGTTGCTATTATCGAACTTCAGATTAGTAACAAACGTCTTATTGTTTATCGTCACTATTTCATCATTCTGCGCCGGAGCATAGTATTTCTTCGTTAGTGTTATCACAGCGTTTGTCACGTTGCTTACCTCCCCAATTAAATGCCCATCATAAGAATATATGACATCACCATTACTAATGCCTGTGACGTTCTCAGTGCAAGTTATTGTAGTAGCAGAAGTGGTTCCACTGCTAATGATATTACCAGTTGGTTTGGAGAAACTCCTTGCCGCATTGTATTCAAGGCCAGCGAGTTTCACTATATTCTCCACTTCCTTTTCCAATTGAGAACCAATGGAGTATGTGGTTCCTATGTGACATTTCCTGATTTCCTTCAACTTAGGCTTCCTTCCTAGTGTGATATCAAATACTTCCCCAAAGGATGCAACACCATTAGCGTTTAACGCACCATCAACCTTTAGGGTCAACCCGGATTGACTATTACCATCAGCAACGTCTATTGTTTTCTTGAAGACTATTTTTCTACGTTGTCTGTTTTGTCCGTCTGATACGTTCATGTCAAGAACATCCCCATCAGACAAACCAGTAAAGAGTGATAATGCGTTTGCTGGGGTTCTTCTTTCTATCGTGGTGTGGATGTTATCAATGTCTAAGAGCAGATACATGTGATACGCGCTTTCTGAGTATGTTGCGTCAACAGAACTTCTTGCACCTCCGGTTCTCCAATCTCTTCCCTTGCCGTCAGTTAGGAGAGTGTTGAGTTTGATTTCTCCCTCTACATTATCGAAGGCTACCTCTGAGGGCCGCATAAGCCTACATCTCCCAGATATAGCCGTATCGACTACTATTGTATGTGCTTCTGTGTTGCTAGTTGTAGGAGGGGTGGTTATGGTATGACTCGTTATCTTCGCAACCGTGGCCGGTATAATATCAGCAGTAGTGTTTCTCAGAGTGGCAGTTGTAGTTCCAGAACCAGTGGTTAAGGTGTAGTTAGCCGCTTCCGTGACTAGGTAATATCCTGTCAAATCAGGCATGTAACTAAGCCATGCGTGTTCGGTGTCTGAATTAAGAGTGAATTCCATAGTAGTTGATGATACATCAACTCCATTGCTCCCATGTGTGATGTTGAATGTTGGTTTTACTAGCATTTGTGCAGAGAAGACCCCGCCTTTAGTTCGGTCACCTATCAAGCCCGTATTTCTTATGGTTGTAGAATTAAACGTGCTTGAGGATGTGTATCTTCGTGCGGCGCGTGTTTTGTCACCCGTGCGGAGAACGGGGTTGTTTGCTAATATGCCATCAGTTGCTTTGGTTCCTACCATAGCGAGGCTAATCTGGGTTGCTTCTACTAGAACTCCCACGGCGTAATCATCATTCAGGTCAGGGACAGTCAGAGTGTTACTTGATTTATTTGTCCAAGTGAACGCCACACCGTTGATGAATCCACTACCAGCACTAGCAAAACCACTAGCGTCATCAAGAACTAGACTAGTATCCCCATCAGAGTAGGCAGTGGCTACTGTGGAGTTGACATCTTCATATTCCTGAACCATCAAGTTTCTAGAAACCTGCTCAAAATCATTAGTATTACTAGTAACGAAGTCTGAATATGAGGCATCATTGGATAGGGCTAGTCGTGAACTAAGAACGATGTCATCGTTCCCTATTATACCAGCACCAAAACCATCAGCATGAACGTCTGCGCCTTGTTTGAATCCTCTGAATATCCCAATGCACCCATCGTATATGTGCGCTAATGATGCGCTATTATCAGCAGTTTGACCAACACTGTATCTGAAGGTCTTAGTTGAGGAAGTATTGCTCAGTTCTCTATGATACAACCCCGCCATCACTCTAGAAATATGCCTGTGTGATGATGCGAAATAATGGTGAGCAGATATATTCCTGTCCTTTCTATCAGGTTCTCTAGTGAAGTTACTACTACCTCCACCTGCCCACGTTCCCCTGTATTCCTCTGATATTAACGGTAGAATAATATCATGGCCTTGGAATGTGTGGTCTGCATTACTAGAGTCAGCCAATTCTTTAGTCCACTTGAAATTGGTGCTTACTACGGTTGGAGAGCAAATCCACACATGGCTGAATCTAACGTTGTTTCTACCATTTGCCCTATCTGCTTTCAAATCAATACTACCCTCGCTTGCAGATAAGTTGTCAATGTTGAAGTCAGTAGTGGAAAACACTCTGAATGGTTGAACTCCATAGTAGTGATTTCCTCCTTCATGTCGCAATAGTCCTGTTTGAGTGCCATATCCCGTTGAGTCGAAGATTAGATTTGGGATATATCTCGTTCCAAACCCACTAGGACGGTAAGACATCACAAAGCCGTTTATCCCACCAGCAAGTCCAAAATTAGTAACCGCACTGGCGGGGTATTGTCCTATGTTGGCTTTCTTGTAGAACACATCTCCTGTGGTTTCTGCTACAGTGTTGCTAGTATGAACTCCTTCGTCATCAATCACTATGTTATTCGTGGAAGTCTCGACATGAGGGGGCATGTCTGCCTGAACATAATCAAAAGCCCTGACTGTAGGGATGTCCTCTGCCTTTGGTAGCGATTCGTAATCCACTGGATTGAAATGCCAATCGAATGTTGCTTCCACTAGTCTCATCACACCGAACCTTCTCGCTTGATTCGTGGTTTGGGTGGCACTAGAGATAGAAGATTCCTCAAACATGTTACTGGATTGAAGAGTCTGTTTGGTTTGCCCAGTGTATTTTTGATGAGAGGTGTTTCCAATAACAGAGGATTCGGATTCAAGGACTATTGAAAAGTCATCATAGTTCTTGGTATGATAGCCTAGATTGTTATGTCGTAGTTTGGATGCTGGAAATGTGTCTCCCACTGCTAACAATTCATATGTCTCTGACCGTGGGTCTATATGCTCAAACTGTGAGTATTGTATGTCTTCCTCATATCCATTGGGAGCATAGCCGCTATTGATTCCATCGTAAGTTCCTTGGTCACGAATTGTTGGATATGATTTAATCAAAGGCACATCAGTCTGATTTCCGAGGAAGTTAGCAACGTATGTCCATCCATTTACTGTGTTGCTTCCAGCCAGAGGCTTGTTGTCATTTGTTGCAGTCGGCGTGAATACAGTACCATTGGGGCGTACACCATAACCTACTCCATATCCTTGTATCTTCTGGGGTTTCACCCCATTACTGTAGATACTGTCGTGTGTCTTCGTTATGGTTCCACCATCGAACTTCTGCAAATCCCAATACCGTATGCTTTCTTTAGGCCCGAAATAACCAGACCCAAAGGTGTTTTGTAGCCTATGGATAAATCCACCAGTGTCTATGTTATTGTTTACTAGATAGATATTGCAGTTCCCTCTATTATCAGAACTGTTGCTATCTAGTCTCCCTAGAACTACAGGGAAAATCGGAGACACGGATAACGTTGTTGCTCCTTCATCCTTCTCGTTGATACTCACGATATCCAATGACTCTTTATTGATAGTCGCAATGTCTATCTTATCTACAGTAACACCGTTCTCATTACCAGCAGTAAACGCAAATATGGAATCATTCACAGACACAGATTTAGGACTTGAAATGTCATATCCCAATGTTCTATCTTCCTTGTAGTTACCAGTGTTTGAAGTGGCTTTCATCTCCTCATATGTGAATGTAGCAGAATTGGAGCCAAATGTTCCTCCTAATGATAAACCACTATTGAATCCCATTCCCTTCTCGCTAATGGATGTAAACCCATTGATACCAGTATTGTGTAACTCATTACTTGCTAGTGCTTTCGTTCCTGTGATATAATTGACCCATGAAGACGTATATGGATGATAATACAACAACGATGTAGTTGTGGTAGGAGTAGAATAGGCCGCATCATAGAGAGTTATCCTATCATTGCCACCACTGTAATTCTCCTCATATTGCTTGACTTCCCCAATCAACTCTCCGGCTTGGTTCATAACCAAACCATATCTTGTGGGACTTAGGTTGGTAGTATCATTCCATGTAATAGTAGTTCCAGATATGCTGAGATTGCTTACATTGTTTCCGCCAGAATTAGTTATTGCCGTAGGGTTCAGAATAGGAGGGATTGAAGTGTGTATTATATCCTCCATGAAGGTAGTGTTCTTACTGACTGTCTGGGAAAGCAATTTGGAGGTTTCATCCCTGCCAACTACACTGTAAGTGGTCAATCCGTGTTCGGACTTGCTAGAGACATCCTCGACAATCCCGTTGAATGCTGAGTCACTTATGGCATATCCACCGCGATAGTAGTAGAACCTACTGGCATTCTCATTGCTTCTTTGGTAGAACACTCTATCAGAGTCTTGAATCTTCAGGAACTTGTTATCCTTATCACCATAGTCAATCTTGTTATAATGTCCATTGTAAACACCACTCACTAATCTGGCATTATACAGTTTGGTGTTCTCCTTGTCTACAGTGACCTCTGACATGCTAAGTTTGCCAGTTGCATAATTATACTCCGTGTCTGGTTCCAATGATGTGTTAATCACGCCAGTGTAGGGAGGTAGGAACAATGTCTTACCAGAGAAGTTCTCTGCTACTGCACTACCACTCCAAGTATTAGCAGTCTTGAGTTTCTTGTTCTTTATCGTAATGTTCTGCGTTCCGCTTGATTGAGCCGCTACAGAGGCAACTGCATAATGATACCCATCAATCTCTATAATGTCATTATTGCCTAGTATATTCCTTAAATCCGTTTGTTTTCTAATGTCACTCATTACTATTATAGATGTATTAGAGGAATCTCTAGCCGCTTTTCCTTCAAATGCAATCAGATTGAAACCATCGTTGTGAATATTTCTTTCAAGAATCAAGGTGTCTTCTTCTTTGATTCTCAAATGTTGTATACCGCTATTATCCAATATGTTGAATTGGGCTAATTGGCTCATCTTATTTCTCGGTTGGTTTAGTATTGCGTCAGTTATGAGAGGAATTTTGTTATTTTTGAAATTCGCTTTTTCAAATGTAATGTATTTCCCCGGCCCAGTCATGTTCCCATCAAGGGTAGTTGCTGTTACCGAGTCAGAGTTGGCGGTGTGCCTATGCATCTTGGGGAAGGCATTCTCCCATTTGTGGAAGTTGCTGGAATTGCTATCATCAGAGGTTCTGTTAGCATCTACGAGAGTAGCATTCATTCTCTCCTTGCCTAGACTATGTATCGTATTGCCGAATTTGCCTTCAGTTCGGAATGCCACATTGTGAGCGGTCTTCCCTATTTTGATGTCAAAATTGGTAGAAGTGCCAGTTATTGCTATTCTGGCATAGTCTAGTCTGAACTTGTTTGTCAAAGGTGTGACAACGGTGATATTGCCTAACAACACATTACTAGCATTAAACACAGACATACCTAGAGAGAGTTTCAAGTCATCATCGGCATCGTGTAGAGTGAATTCCTTAGAACCACTACCCGCTTCATATTGGGCATGGGTATCTACTGCTGTCACTTCAAGGGTAGTAGGATAGTTCCACCACCTTAGATGAGTGAGATTGTATTTGGTCATGTAATCCAATTGGTCTTTCTCATCCAACCTATCGTTGTAGAAATACCAAGTAGGGCGACTGCAATGTGCTACCCTATCATGCTTTGATGTGGAGGTTGACGTATCTCCTCTCAACCCATAACTGACTGCGACTATATCCGTAGTAGTCTTGGCTGGCCCCTTGTAAATCTCAAACTTCGTGTTTATGGATACCTCTGTCGGATATGCTGGGGAGAACTCAAGACCATCCCCCATCTCATCGAATGATATTATCCTAGTTACTTTGGCGAAATGTGGCCGCAATGTATCAGTTCCCATCTGATATGTGTCGGGATTCAAGAGAATGAAATAGTCATAGTTCTCTATATCCAAACCTACTTCCTCTGTGGCTGGGTAATCAGAGGTAGAGTAAACGAACTTCCTGTTTGTCTCTGAATTAGCAACTTGAGAATCATATACCTTGACCTTGAATGAATGTGTCTCATCTCGGTTGGTTGCATATGAAGTCAGGGTGTTATTGCCGGGATATACCCTATTCCCAATCTTATCAGCATAATCATTGCTTATTGAACCACCATGTGGGTTTTTCCTTATCTCCATGAAGTTAGCGGAATTAACTAGAGAACTTCCACTGACTGAGTTTTCGTATTGTAGGTTGTTCTGGACAATGGTAGGATTGACAGAGACAGACAGATATGCTTCGGTGGTTCTAGCAAAGTGACTACCATAGTCATAGTCTTCTTGGTTTTGAGCCGTTGCTTCTAGAATATGCGTATCCCTCTTTCCCGCATTCAACGGGAACACTGCCTTACCGTATTCACTCGTTCCCATTCAAGTATCCCCAAAAGTGTAGTAAAACATGATAT
>Ga0208158_1000168_pt1 | contig 28391 bp, 30 predicted proteins | sample 8_EtaG_FD_184081 | JGI IMG/M metagenome (GOLD analysis project Ga0208158, IMG submission 184081) | Marine viral communities from the Subarctic Pacific Ocean - 8_ETSP_OMZ_AT15162 metaG (SPAdes) (version 2) | ecosystem: Environmental > Aquatic > Marine > Oceanic | place: Pacific Ocean | collected...
TAGCATTGTTGCCTTTGGTATCAGTGCCGCAATACATGCAGTTGTGATTGCAGGTGTGTTCATTACAGTTGGTGTGTTTGAAACAGCCAAGCATAGGCCGCAGTATTTTGGTGGGCTAGGCCGGGGCAATGGGGGTGAGCATGAATGAAGAACTACCACTTGACCATGAGCCTAGCTTTGACCATTGGGCAAAGTGTATTGCTGATGATGATATAGCTACAGGTTATCATACAAACTGGGATTATGCCTACGAACAAGCGTGGCACTGGCTGGATGCTGAGCATGACTAAGTGCCAAGACTGCACATACGATGAACGTGGCAGACTGACGCATACCTGTGGCCCATGTGAAGAAGAAGCTATCAAGGCACGGATTCAGTGGTGGCAAGATGGCAAGAAAAAACTGAAGGAGAAAGAACACGATGGATAAACTGTTGAGAAAGCTAGGACTAAAGGATGACTATGGCTACTGTGACACTAGCATTGTCGGGTTCATTGTAATCTGGTCTGCATTTGGTTACATGTTTTATGTAGCTATAGTTGGGATTATAGAAAGGATAATGGGATGAAAGAGTTTGCCCTAGTCATAAGTATGTGGGGTCATACAGGTGTGGAGTGGGAGTTTGTTGGCAATCAATCCATTATGAGAGAGACCCTATCACAAGAACAGTGTGAGTTTTTTGCACATGAAGAAATGTGGAGTCATAAGAATCAAAACAAATATTATAAGATACTTATTCAGTGTTACCCAACAGAGTGTGCGGGTAAAAAGGAGTGTACAGATGAATAGATTTATTATTGACCATCACCCTGATGCGATAGCCAAGCAACTATGTGATGAACACGTTATCAAAATGGTATTAGAGGAAGCACAGATGCTAAACACTGCGGTGCGTATTCATGCGCCTGAGTTTGCAGAAGAAGCTGGCCTGTACAAGATAGCATATGAGAACCATCCATGCACTGTATGGGCTAGAGATAATCGTATGAACTACAAGTATGCGGTACGTCTGCTCAAGGCTATGAATGATGAGTATATCCATAGGTATCCTGTCAAGAGTACAGGAAAACCAAACACAGGACACGCATCTATGCGTCACTATGATGCATTAGTAGAGGGAGCAAAGTATATACCGGACTATACTAACTTTGTGACCCCTCACCCTCAATGCTTCAGTGGGCTTGACCATCTAAAGACAGATGAACATTGGCCTGTTGCAGCTTATCGTGCCTTTTACAAGGTTGACAAGATTAAGTTTGCCAGCTATAACAAAGGACGTAGTATGCCACATTGGATGAAAGGAGAAGTAGCATGAACATAACACACGAAGAAAGAGTAGAGTTTCTAAAGGCTCACAACGACTTGAAGAATATAGTTCAGACATTACATGAGTGTACTGATTTATGGATGTCTGATGTAGGTAAGCTAGAAAAAATTGAATGCTTACTACACAGAGTGATGAAGTTTGTGCCTCAGATGGATGATGAGGGCAGACCAAAGTATTACGCAGACTATGTACTTGAAGAACTAGAGGAGAAAGAGTAATGGATGTAGCAAGTTTTGTAATAGGCATGTTCATAGTTGACTTACTAATTGAACTTATGCTATAAGATAGTATCACTTAACGAAAGGAGAAAGATATGCCATTAGATTTTGTAAACAATATAATTGACGCAGTGCCAGTTGACTTAGACTTTGATGTAAAGTTTGAACCAACCAAAGTGCGTGATAAGAAGTATGTAATCAACGGTGACACTGGTGAATACATAGGAGTAGTAGGTGACAGCTTCAACTGTGCATCACACAAGGATTTCTTTCACGGTGTACAAGACACTATGATTGAGAACCTATCTGACACGCAGCTTGAGGGGGCAGTGGTAAACTGGCGTGATGCACGTTCCAATGCTTGGGCTATGATGGATGTAACATTTCCAAATGTAAAGAGCCTTATCCAGACAGACAAACATGCAAGCGTTATATCGCCACGCATTATTGCTCTGCATGGTATTGACGGTAGCTGTTCCAATCAGGTATTCTTTGGAGAGATTGACTTCTTCTGCCTGAATGGTATGATACGTGGAGACCACGACAAGGTACGCAGAAAGAACACGTCCAACTTTAGCATGGACAGGTTCATCTCTGACCTACGTAAGTCACGTCAGGACTTTGACACACGGACTACACAGCTACAGCGTTGGGCTGAGACTAGCCTGATGTCAGTAGATGTACGGGCTTTCTTGGAAAAGTTACTGAAGTCTGACCGTGCGGCAGACAAGATGTTTACCTTGTACAATCAAGAGGTTAGTGTGCGTGGACGTAATGTGTGGGCATTGTATTCTGCCTTTACAAACTACGCTACATACGCAGATGAACGCAACGGTTTTGAGATGCGTAACACAGGCAACGATACTGTCGCTATGACTATGTTCAACAGAGAGAACAAAGTGTCACAGTGGGTAAACAGTAACGAGTTCAAACAACTAGCAGCATAGAAAGGAGGTGCGCCATGTTGACATTAGACAGTGCAATGGGTATGTTCATCGGACTTGCAGTGGGTGATGCGCTTGGCGCACCCCTAGAGTTCATGCGTAGTAGAGAGCCAGATGAATATATTACAAAATATATGAGGGGTGGACATCATAACATGGACAATGGTGAGTGGACTGACGATACAGCTATGGCATTAGGCATGGCACAGTCTTTCATCGACAATGATGGTGAATTTAATCCTGCTGACATCATGCACAACTGGTCACGCTGGTACAATGCAGGTGAGTTTATACCAAGAGGGAAATGCTTTGACATTGGTAATACAACACAACGTGCTATTGATAAGTATGACAAAAACAATACGGTGTACAACGGACTATCACTTGACACTGAATCAGGTAACGGTGCGCTGATGCGACTTGCACCTGTGGTCATGGTATCCACAACACCGGAACGTGCAATGGAGTTAGCTGTAGCACAGACAATTATGACACATGGTAGCCCGACAGCTATCGAGTATAGCCGTGTGTTTGCACATGAACTGTGGCATGGTGACGCATTGCAAAGATATAGAAAATACAGGTTGCCTTTAGACATTGACCGTGAGAAGGTTATGTCAGGCGGTTACGTAGTAGAAACATATCAGTGTGCTATGTGGGCTTTCATGACTACGAATAACTTTGCTGATTGTATTATCAAGGCAGTTAATCGTGGGCATGATAGTGACACCTGCGGTGCAGTAGCTGGCATGATAGCTGGCGCACATTATGGGTACAAAGGTATACCAAAACGGTTCACAGAAGAACTTGCATGGCACGATGAGTTACGTAGAGCAGCACTGAAGCTGCATCAGTTAAGGAGATAACATGAAGTTACAAAAGCTAATACATGATTACACTTCTTCCTATGATTACAAGCAGTTGCGTGATGAAACTAAAGCACAATATAAATACTTTCTGAACGTAATGCTAGAAACAAAAGTTGATGGAGTGCAACTTTTTTCTTTGGAGTGTGACAAAATTACAACACGTATGGCAAAGACAGCGTACAATGAATGGTGTGAACGTGGCATACATCTTGCCAATCACACCATCTCTGTTACACGCATCGTGTTTAATCACGGTGTGCGTGAGGAACTCTGTATGACCAATCCCTTTGCTATCGTGCGTAAACGAGCCGCTGAGAAGCGTAAGGTTGTTTGGGGTAGGGAGGATGTACAAAAGTTCTTAGACGTAGCCTACAGCGATTTTAGGTGGCGTAACATAGGATTGATTGCACAGATGGCATACGAATGGTGTCAACGTCTGGGTGATATGCGTATGCTCACATGGGATAGTGTCAATCTGGTTGACCAGACTGTGCATATTGAGCAGTCCAAACGTAGAGCAGAAGTGTTCTTGCCTATATCAGACGAGTTGCATCAGATGTTAGTACAACAGAATGAGGACTTTGGTTTTCAGGATTACGTAGCACCAAGACCTAGACCAATACGAGGTGTCTACCAACCATACACGTTGCACAAACTACCACTATACGCACGTGAGATTATGGATGAGGCTGGGTTGCCAAAGGAACTACGCCTATCAGATTTACGTAGGACAGGTACAACTGAGATGGTAGATGCGGGTGTCGGTATCGGACAGATAATGTCGGTTACAGGACATGCTAATGCACAATCGGTCACACCTTATCTAAAAAATACACTGACCAGTGCTGATTATGCATTGACACAGCGTAAAAATCATGGTACAAGTACACCAAGTGCCGCAAAGGAAAGTGATTAATACATGAATAATATATATAACACTATAAGTGATATAGATATACCTAATGGAACTACAAAAAGAATGAATTGTCCTGAGTGTAATGGGTACAAGACATTTACAGTGACCAATAACATGGGTTCACTTGTATGGAATTGTTACAAGGCTTCCTGTGGTACTAAGGGTGGTACTCGTGTTCACTTATCAATGGACGATATACGTGCTGGCTTTGCTGGTGCTAAAGAATACGCATCTGATGTACCATTTGTACTGCCTGACTATGTTGTACCACACAACAATCGTAGTGAGATATTGACATATGCAGAGCAGTGGAATATAAATGCAGACGAACTTGGATTGATGTATGATGCGAAAGAGAACAGAGTGGTGTTCCCCGTTGTACATCGGGGTAAGATGGTTGATGCTACAGGTCGCACACTATCTACCCGATTACCGAAGTGGAAACGCTACGGTAAAAGCACCTTGCCTTTTTCATTTGGTTATGGTAGGGTAGCTGTAGTTGTTGAGGACTGTGTGAGTGCCGCAGTTGTAGGTAACGATGTGTTTGTTGGTGTTGCTGTGTTGGGAACATCGTTATCCGAAGGACACAAGAGGTATCTTGCACAGTTCTCGACTGCTATCATTGCATTAGACCCTGATGCTTTACCAAAGACATTAGCATTTGCAAAAGAATTGAGAGGTCACGTATCTAACGTCAAGGTGTTACGCTTGACAGATGACTTGAAGTACCGTAACAAAGAGGACATGGACAATTTAATTGAGATAGGAGATACGAATGGAATTATCACTGGTTAGAAGTTTGATGGATAAAGGGTTCTACGATGACCATCGTGGCGCACGTTGTCCTGACAGACTGTTCAGCAAAGATGTACGCAAGATAAAGCAGACAGTTGATACTGCTATGCAGCGTTACGAGCGTACTGTAACACCAGATGAGGTTGAGGCATTGTTTATGTCTAACAACCCGACACTGACTACAGCACAGAAGCAAGCATACTCTGCTCTGTTTCACAACATCAAGAAAGAGACACCGCTGGGTGGTGACATTGCAGGTGAGGTATTGTCTAAGCTGTTTCAACAAGTGGTTGGAGAAGACATTGCCAACCTTGGATTTGATTATGTCAATGGTGACAAGGCTACACTTGAACCCTTGCGTAATCTATTAGAGCAGTACAGCGATGACTTTACGCCTGACCTGAAGGTTGAATGGGATGACATTGACCTTGACACATTGATGTCAAAGGCTGACCTTGAGGCACGGTGGACGTTCAACATTCCTAGCCTGACACGTAAGGTGGAAGGAGTAAATGCTGGACACCTGATTGAGATTGGTGCAAGACCAAATACAGGCAAGACATCTTTTCATGCCAGCTTGATTGCCAGCCCCGGCGGGTTTGCACATCAAGGTGCTAACTGTATTGTGTTGTGTAACGAAGAAGGTTATCATCGTGTGGGTGCAAGATACCTGACTGCCGCTACAGGCATGACAATGCGTGATATTAAAAACAACGCAAGCAAGGCACGTGATTTATATCAGCCCGTAAAAGAACGCATCAAGATTAAAGATGCTACTGGTCGTGACATGGCATGGGTAGAGTCCATATGTAAGACATACAAGCCAGACATTGTACTGCTTGATATGGGTGACAAGTTTGCCAAGGGTGGATATGCAAGACAAGATGAGGCATTGAAAGCTAACGCTGTTCATGCTCGTCAGATTGCAAAGGAACATGAGTGCGCTATGTTTTACATGTCTCAGCTATCAGCAGAGGCAGAGGGTAAGGTACTGCTCAATCAGTCGATGATGGAAGGTTCACGCACAGGCAAGGCAGCAGAGGCTGACCTTATGGTACTGATTGCTAAGAACCCTGTTGTCGATGGGCAAGAAGAAGAGGACACGCAGCGTCATCTGAACGTAGTAAAAAATAAGTTGACAGGGTGGCATGGTGTGGTACACTGTGAACTGGATTATAAGACAGCGAGGTATGAAGCATAATGAAATTAGTATTAGACGTAGAAAATACAGTGACGCATCGTAATGGTAAGATGCATCTTGACCCCTTTGAGCCAGACAATTCACTAACTATGATTGGTGTGTTAACTGACCAAGGTGTTGAGAGACACTTTCCATTTGACCATGCAGATGTTCCCAATCAAAAAGATTATCATGAGCGTGTGCAATGGTTTTTAGATGAGGCAACTGTACTCATCATGCACAATGCAGCACACGACTTGCTGTGGCTATGGGAGTCAGGATTTAAGTATGATGGCCCTGTGTTTGACACAATGCTTGCTGAGTATGTGCTACAGCGTGGGCAGAAAAAACCTTTGTCTCTTGAAGCTTGTGCAGAAAGATATGAATTAGATACAAAGAAACAAGACACCCTTAAAGAATACTTTGCCAAGGGGTATAGCACACGTACAATACCTTATAATGAGTTGACTGAATATTTGTCTGCTGACCTTCATGCTACACAGGAATTATCTGATAAGCTGATGTATAGACTAAACACTACAGACAGTAGGTTATATGACACAGTTACTCTCACCAATCAGGTTTGTGTTTCACTGTCACGTATTTATCAAACAGGATTTACTGTTGACAAGGATGCATTAGATAGTGTAAAACAAGAGTATGAAGAAGAACGAGAACAGTTAGTAAAGGATTTGCAAAAGCATGTTCGTAATCTGATGGGTGATACACCTATCAATCTGAATAGTCCAGAGCAGTTGTCATGGGTTATCTATTCACGTAAGGTCAAAGATAAAACGTATTGGGCTAATACGATTGACCCTTACATGGATGACACAGACTTCCGCACTCTCCTGTCCAGTGGCACAGAGCGTCTGTACAAAACCAAAGCGGTTCAATGTACAGATTGCTCTGGGTCTGGATATATAACTAAGACAAAGAAGGATGGCACACCATATGCAAGACCTAATCGTTGCCCTACTTGTAATACTGCAGGGTTTTTGTTCAATTCCACAAGCGAGATTGCTGGCCTCAAGTTTAAGCCACCATCATCTAAGTGGGCTAGTGCGAATGGTTTCAGCACAAGTAAGCAGAATCTTGAAACACTTGGTAACATAGCCAAGGCAAAAGGTATGACAGATGCAGCAGAGTTTCTGTCTAAGGTCAGGCGTTTGAGTGCCGTTGATACATATCTATCCTCATTCGTTGAGGGTATACGTACATACACTAAGAGTGATGGTAAGTTGCATGTTCGTTTATTGCAGCACCGCACACAAACTGGTCGTCTCTCTGGGGCTGACCCTAACATGCAGAACATGCCACGTGGTGGTACGTTTCCTGTAAAGAAAGTATTTATTTCACGCTGGAAAGAGGGCAAGATACTTGAGGCTGACTTTGCACAGTTAGAGTTTCGAGCAGCCGCTTTCCTATCACAAGATGGAGTTGCAATTGAAGAAGTTTCTACTGGATTTGATGTACACAGTTACACCGCTAAAGTTATTAGTGAAGCTGGTCAGCCTACGAATAGACAGGATGCAAAAGCGCACACCTTTGCGCCCCTTTACGGGGCAACGGGGTACGGACGCACACCTGCCGAAGCAAAATACTACACCCACTTCACAGAAAAATACGAAGGAATTGGGATTTGGCATACCAGATTGGCTAAAGAAGCTTTAAACACAGGTGTTATACGAACACCATCAGGTAGAGAGTTTGCTTTTCCTGATGTTGTACGCAAGGCAAGTGGCAGAGTATCCCACTTTACGCAGATAAAAAATTACCCTGTTCAGTCTTTTGCTACTGCTGATATTGTGCCAATCGCATTGATGCACATTGAGGGATTGCTTTCCAATATGAAATCATGTATAGTCAATACAGTGCATGACAGTATTGTTATTGACGTGCATCCTAACGAAGAAAGGGCAGTAATAGATGCAATCAATAATACAAACAAAGAGTTACCTAATTTGATTGCATTAAGATGGGGAGTTAACTTTAATGTACCCCTTCTTTTAGAGTCAAAAATAGGTGACAATTGGCTTGACACGAAGGATGTAAGCTGATATAACTATCGAACTTTCAACTAAGATAAGGAGTAAAACATATGACACAACTCACAACAATTGATACTAACAACTACGCAGCTATGGCAAAGGCAATGGGTATTGCATCTGAAGCAAATAACTCAAAGCAAAAGTCTAGCAGCTTGGCTCGTTTGCGTATCAATCATAGCCCTGTCATGGGGCAAACAGAAGTAAAGGGTAAGATGGTCAACATGGAAGTTGTCTCTGGCGGTACATACAAGCTAGAGATTCCTGATGGTGAAACTTACTATGCTTCATCAATTAAGGTACGTCCGTTCATGCAGCGTTTCATGTACAAGCGTTTTGTACGTGGCATGGGTGATGCACCTAATCGTTATGTTAAGACACTCATGTCAGATGACTTGAACATAGACCTCAAGGATAATGACGGTGGCTTTAACTGCGGCAAACCTGCTGGTTACATTAAGGACTTCAAGGCATTGCCAGAGAAGATGCAAGATTTAATTAAGCAGATTAAACGTGTCCGTGTTGTTCTTGGCACAGTAGAATTGTCAGATGCCATCACTATCAATGGTGATTCAACTGACCTTGGTGCTGTTCCATTCATATGGGAGATTGACAATCGTGATGCTTTCAAGATTGTTGGTGAAAGTTTTACCTCACTTGCAAAGATGCAACGTCTTCCAGTGCAACACTTAATTACGGCTAACACTCAGGAAAGAAAGTTACCTAACGGTAATGCCTTTTACCTTCCAGTAGTGTCGCTAGATGTCTCAAAGACAATCAACATCAGTGATGAAGACCAAGCAATGTTTGCTGACTTCATAGCATGGGTGGATAACTACAACTCATACATCGCAAATGCATGGGCTGAAAAAGCTAACTCAGACATGGATGATGATGACATTGATGTTGTGGATGACTTGGTTGATATTGAGATTGAGGAAGACGAGGTAGCGTAATGAACCATCCTGCTGAACTTGCATTGCATCAGTACATGGAAGATGCGGTATCAGGCAAAACAACAATGTCTGATACCACCATTGACCAAGTAGCAAGCGACATTAAAGATGCACTCAAGAGGCAGTTTGGTGGTAGCAAACGGGGTGACTTCAGACTACGTATGTCTAACGTGGGTCGCCCCGCTTGCCAACTTTGGTATGAGAAGAACAAACCGGATGTTGCACTACCAAAGCCTACAACATTTGTAATGAACATGATGCTTGGAGACATCGTTGAAGCTGTTTTCAAAGGGTTGTTAAAAGAATCAGGAGTGGCATATGAAGATAATGAAAAAGTTACTTTGGACTTGCCTAACGCTAACATTTCTGGCACATATGATATTGTCATTCGGGATGCAGTTGACGATATTAAATCAGCTTCCGACTGGTCATACAGAAATAAGTTTGAATCCTACAATACTCTGGCAAGCAGCGATGCCTTTGGATATGTTGCACAACTAGCAGGATATGCAAAAGCATCAGGCAAAAAAGCTGGCGGTTGGTGGGTAGTAAACAAAGCAAATGGTCAGTTTAAGTATGTGCCTGCCAGTGGTATGGACATAGATAAAGAGTTAACAAAAATACAGTCTACTGTAGACAACGTAAATAAAAATAAGTTTGAGCGTTGCTTTGAACCAGAGGTTGAAACCTTTCGAGGAAAAGAAACAGGAAATAAAGTTCTTGGTAAAACATGTTCATTCTGTTCATACAGAAATGACTGTTGGCCTAACCTAACACGTCTACCTGCTGTTATGTCACAGGCAAAAGAACCTAAGATGGTTGACTATGTAGAACTAGCAGAGAAATACAATGCCGCCTAACTTTAAACAGTTTCGAGCAGCACGTAAATATGGGTATCGGTCAGGCTTAGAGGTAAAGCTATCTGATTATTTGAAAGAACTAAAAATTGACTTTGGTTATGAATGTATTAAGATAGAATGGGAAGACCTAGCCTACCGTACTTATACACCAGACTTTGTACTACCTAACGGTATCATAATAGAAACAAAGGGAATGTTTACAGCAGCAGATAGACGTAAACATCTGGCTATAAAGAAGCAGCATCCCAAATTAGATATACGTTTTGTGTTTGAAAACCACAGACGTAAACTACGAAAGGGTGCTAAGTCTACCTACGGAGAGTGGTGTGACAAGCACGGATTTATGTGTTACAATAGAATCGTGCCTGAAGAATGGTTAAAAGAGAAAGGCAAGAACAAACACCCAGAGTTTATCAAGTTCTCTGGTACAAAAGTAAAGAGGAGAAAGTGATGAGCAAGAGAGAGTATGACAGAGTACAACCAGAGGATTTTATTGTTCGTATTAGACCAACACAAGATAGTGATGGCGTATGGAATGGCGAGATTGATGTTGCAATTATAACGCAGCCAGAAAATTCTTTAGATGAAGAAGATTATTTTCAAGTAATGCACTTCTGTAAGATGCTTGCATCAACAATTCCAGTGATGGAATTAAATGAAGATTTTCGTGAATTAGTACATACTTATGTTATGGAAAAGGTTGACAAGCACTACGAAGTTGAGTTAGAAGATAAGCCAAGGGTCATTGAAACAGATGGCAACGTAGTTAAGATTGACTTTGGTACAAAAACAGAAGGGAGTGCATAATGACAAGTTACAAAAACATAATGGAAAAAATAGAAGAAGGATATGAGAAAGCTGGCAAAGAAGTTTATGGAAATGTAAACATGGTAGATAGCCCACCTCATTATAATAACACTGAGATTGAATGTATAGAAGCTATTGCCGCAGCTACTGGTGATGGATTTGAATACTATTTGCAGGGTAACATTATGAAATATCTATGGCGTTATCGTTATAAGAATGGCGTTGAAGACTTGGAAAAAGCACGATGGTATTTGAACAAGTTGATAGTTGAAGTTGAGGGTCTTTACGATGATAAGAGTTAAGATGTTTCTTACATTGGATGTAGACCCAGAAGAATATCCGGTTCCTGCTGACGAGAATGTAGCAGAAGAACTAGAAGAAAGCCTTCAGGAATACTTGTATGACATAGAAGGAATTAAAATACGTAACATTAGAACAATACAGGAGTGACCCTATGATAAGTAATCATTTACCTACAGACTACCAAAACTTTATTGCGTTATCCAGATACGCAAGGTGGAAAGAAGACGAACAAAGACGAGAGACATGGAGTGAAACAGTACAAAGATACTTTGACTACATGGAAAAGCATTTAAAAACTAATCATAAGTATAAGTTACCCGTTGACTTGCGTGTTGAATTAGAAGATGCTGTACTAAATCAAGACATCATGCCAAGCATGAGAGCCTTAATGACATCTGGTCCTGCACTGGACCGTTGCCATGTAGGTGGATACAATTGTTCATACGTGCCTGTGGATAGCCCACGTGCGTTTGATGAGACAATGTATATACTCATGTGTGGCACAGGTGTAGGCTTCTCTGTTGAACGTCACAACATTGAGAAGCTACCAATCGTCAACGAAGATATGCATCACACAGATACTATCATTAAGGTTGGCGATTCACGTCCGGGCTGGGCTAAGTCACTACGGGAACTTATTGCCATGCTATACGCTGGTCAGATTCCTAAGTGGGATGTATCAGAGGTACGCCCCGCAGGTGCAAGGCTCAAGACATTTGGTGGTAGAGCCAGTGGCCCAGCCCCTCTTGAAGAACTCTTTGAGTTTTGCATAGAGAAGTTTAAGGCAGCATCAGGTCGTAGATTATTTCCTATTGAATGTCACGATATTATGTGCAAGATTGGTGAGGTTGTAGTTGTCGGTGGGGTCAGACGCAGCGCACTCATAAGCCTATCAAACCTGAACGATGACCAGATGAGTCATGCAAAAGCAGGTATGTGGTGGGAAAACGAAGGACAACGTGCGCTTGCAAACAACAGCGTTGCCTACAAAGGAAAGCCACAGATGGGTACGTTCATGCGTGAATGGCTATCGCTGTACGAAAGTAAGTCAGGTGAACGTGGTATCTTTAATCGTAAGTCTGCACAAGTACAGGCTGCAAAGAATGGACGCAGGGATGCGGAACAAGATTTCGGATGTAACCCCTGTAGTGAAATTATATTACGTCCTTATCAGTTTTGTAATCTGTCTGAGGTAGTTGTTCGTGAAACAGATACACAACAATCTCTAACAGAGAAGGTACGTTTGGCTACAATACTAGGTACGTTCCAATCTACACTGACTAACTTTCGCTATCTGCGTAAGATATGGAAGGATAACACAGAAGAAGAACGTCTGCTTGGTGTATCACTAACGGGTATCATGGACAATGAAATGACTTCAGGTAGGTCTGCTCATATTGGTATGAACATAGGCACTACACTAGAAGCACTAAAAGATGTCGCTATCAATGCTAACAAAGCTATGGCAAAGCAGTTAAAGATACCGCAGTCTACAGCTATCACGTGCGTCAAACCATCAGGAACTGTATCACAGTTGGTAGACAGCGCATCAGGTATACATGCAAGGCATAATCCTTATTACATTCGTACTGTACGGGGTGATAACAAAGACCCATTAACACAGTTTATGGTAGCACAGGGTATTCCTGCAGAGCCAGACGTAATGAAGCCAGATAGCACAACAGTGTTTAGCTTCCCAATGAAGTCACCTACTAATGCCGTACACAGAACATCTATGTCGGCTATTGAACAGCTTGAGTTGTGGTTAAAATATCAACGTCACTGGTGTGAACACAAACCATCTGTTACAATTAGTGTAAAAGAAGACGAGTGGATGGACGTAGGCTCATGGGTATATAAACACTTTGATGAAGTATCAGGCATTAGCTTCTTACCATTTAGTGAACATACATATAAACAAGCACCATATCAAGATTGCACCAAGGAAGAGTACGAAGAGATGAAAGCACAAATGCCTAGTGCTATTGATTGGGTTGTACTACGTGACTTTGAAAAGGAAGACACTACATCAGGTGGGCGTGAGTTAGCTTGTACTGCAGGAGTATGTGAAGTTGTTGACTTAACTGCAGCATAATGATAGAGTGTAGTGGATTAGACTTGCTGTGGTGGCAGTGGTGGATACTCGTGATGATTACAGTAAACACCACTCTCAACTTAGTTGTATTCTTCAAGCATAGGTTTAAGAAGAAATGAACAAGTTAATTTGGAAACAGGCAGAGGGGTGGATAGAATATGACCCGCCCCAAAGCCACCCTTGTTATGAAGAGTGGATGAAACTGAAAGAAAAGGAGAAAGAAAATGAATCTGAGGCAAATACTAATTGATGCAGCACGTTCGCATTATGCTGGACATATTAATAAACACATTGCTAATGTAGAAGTGTTGCTTAATAATCCTGCAGGTATAGGTGAGCATCAAGATATACAAGAGTCAATAGAAATTGAGTTGGGTCACATTGCTGATTACCACGATAAGATGGAAATGCTTACTAAGTTTTTTATAGCAAAGAAAGGAGAAGATAATGTTGAACACACTGAAAAAGAATAAGGTAGACATAGATAGCTACACAAATCAAATTCCAGTTAAAGAGGATGGGGATACTTGGTACTATAGCCCTAGTGGATATCGTCAACGTGTTTCCACACATGCTGCTAAAAATAATAACAGGATGTTTGTCAATGGTAAGTACATTCCTAAGACGCATCCGTTACACAAACCCGGTAGGTACAAGTCACTAGATGACGCTTGGTCACATAACAAGATTGAGTCTGTAAATGAGGGTGAGGTTTACGCAATCGGAAACAAAGCATGGCCTGATTGGGTCAAGATTGGTAAGGCCGTTGATGCAGATGATAGACTTAACGGATACCAAACATCGTCACCGTTTCGTGATTACTTTGTAATTACAAAAATAAAAACAGACAATCGACATGATGCAGAAAGAAAAATGCACAGATTGTTTGAAAGCAAAGCAACGAAACGAAACAATGAATGGTTTAAGATAACATCTAACCAGACAAAGGATTTGTTTGATGGATTTAGAACAGCAAGCTAAAGATTGGTTAAAGGAGAAATACAAAGACATGCAAATGAATGACTATCAAAATAAGTCAATTGAGTTTGCTATCTATCCAGCCACGCACAGGATTTTATATCCTGCGCTTGGTCTGGCAGGTGAAGCAGGTGAGGTTGCTAACAAAGTTAAGAAGTTCATTAGAGATGGTGCTGACAAAGAAGCATTTGAAGTGAAGAAGATTGAAATAGCAGCGGAGATTGGAGATGTTCTATGGTACTGCGCTAATCTGGCACACGACTTGGGTTATACTCTTTCTGATATTGCTTCTGAAAATTATTCTAAGCTATCAGGACGAAGTAAAAGAGGCACACTTGGAGGTGATGGAGACAATAGGTAAGCTATTTATTTTATCACTACTATGTTATTATATGTACTATATAGGTACGATAATACATTACACAATAAAAGAGGGGGCTTAATTGCCCCCTTATTTACGTGAGGCTAACCCGCCTCTGTTCATTTTCTGTGTTCCTAAGAACAGCAATCGTTTAAGGTCTTTGTATCCTAGCTTTTCTAGGTCTAGTGCACCATCCATAAATATTCCTAGACCAGCATCATCTAATTCTCTTTTCTTTCTAGCACCCACACGTTTTGTACTAAACAACGCATCATTCAAATCTTTATCAGATACACCAGATAGAACCTCTTCTGCCTTAAACTTAGCACCTGAAATACTTGTAGTACCTATTCTATTTAGTATAGACCTCATACTCGTTGCAATTTTTTTGCGTTGTCCGTCTGGCAAGTCATTAGGAAGCAATTGAATTGCGTCAACAAAATCATGGCTTTTGTTAGTGTCTAATAAAGTTTCTAATAAATCGTCATATGTTCCACGTGCGCCATATTGTTCTGTAAACTGACCAAGAGATTGCAACTTGTTTAGAACTTCTTTTGTTCTGTTATACATTTGTCTTACACCTTTAGCAGATTCAGGATACTGAACATCTGTATATATAGTATCTTTCTTTTTAAGTATGTCATTTACCATATCCTGACCACGTTGAACTTTAGCTTGAAGTTCAGGATTATCTGCTAGGACTTTAGCATCAAGTAACTCAGGATTTGCTATAGCTTCTTCTGCTTCAAGGTGTATACTCTTTGGAAGTCTGTAACCTATCTGCCCTTTAGCTAATTCAGGTATTACTCTTTTTGTATATTCTTCAGGACTCATATCTCTTGTTAACTCTGGTGGCAAGTCTGCATATACAAGGTTTTTAGTATCACCCGCACCAAATCCCGGCTTCATTGCTACCAATGGGTCACGAGAGGTTGATAACATCTTTTGTTTTAATTCGTTGTGTTCGCCTGTTGATTCACCACTTAATCCTCTTTCACCCCTGAAGTCCTCATAGGCTTCAAAACCCCCTTCTCGAATAGCATCTATTCTTGTTCCGCCAACATCTCCTGCTGGTGCTGATAAGTCCAAGCTAATATCTTCAAGCGCAATTTTTATCTTGTTGTAAGAAAACTTATTATCTATACTTTTGTACACTGTTTCTATTGGACTATCCGTTGACACTCCTGTTTCTGGGTCAAAGAAATAAACATCTAAATTACCGTCCTCATTTTTTCTAAACTGAACGGTAGCAGGTGTGACTTCTCCATCTGGGCTACCAACAGGAACAGCTATTCTTCCATCTTGCTTCTTTATTATATCATCTGCGGATAATGCTGCATCGTCACCTATCTTGGAACTGTCAAACATGTCTAAGAGGGGGTCTCTTATATACGTACTTTTAAAGCTGCCCATAAGGTTTGTGTATCTTTTACCCTCAGATGCACGAGAGGAACGCATACTTGAAGCACCATGAAATACTTTAGGTGTAGGTTTTTGTTTGGGTTCACCACTAAATTCGGCTTCCTCTATATCTACAGTTTTTCTACCACGTGTAGCCAACCCTTTGTCCAGTATTTCTTTTGTCTGTTCAGACGCACGTGACTTGGCGGTTTCCTTAACACCTTTCTTTAGTACATCAGCTACTGCACCACCTGCTGGTATAAAACCTGCCAATGACAATGCACCAAGCGCACCACCTAATCCCATGTCGATGATGTCACCTTCTTCGTAGCCTTCTTCAATAAGCGCACGTGCCATACGCATATCCTCTGGCAGTTCGGTAGCAGCTTTGATGTCACCAACTATAGGTGTCATATCCAAAGCAAATTCACCTACTGTTTGTAACATTTTTACGTCAGGATAAAAATCTGTGTTATCCTCATCATCTGCATTAAACAAATTTAAATCTAAATTACCTGTTATGCTTTTCACCGAACTACTCCACCAGTTCTGATATCTTCTTTGTTAGCGGTTTCTACTGCCCAACGTAACACATTCATATCACGTCCACCAACTGCAATTGACTCGTTTCTTTCACCCAAAATAGAACCACCACCGTAATCTTCTTCATATCTTTTTTGTACAACATCCTTAATTAACTTAGGTGTTCTATCCCAAGCTGTTAAGTCTAGTGATGTATAAGGTTCACCTGCTTCTGCTGCTTCACGTTCTATACGGTTGGTTGCTCTTTCTTTTGCTCTTTCTACTACCTTGCTTACCTGTTCTTTAAGTTCAACCCTACGCTCTTGAATATTTTTATTTTGGTATGTTTTACCCAGAATAACATTCTCTAGTTTATCCGTAAGATTAAGCGCACCATCTTCACGTGACAGTTCTTGACGCATGTACATATCTAACCTGTCATTAGGCTGTCTTTTGTACAACTCATAGCTATCTATGTTTAATCGGGCCATCTCCTTTTGCAAGATAGTTTTCTGTGGGCGTTTGCCCATACCAAACAGTTGCTTTTCTACTGCATCCTGCGCCATTAACGGTCCTGTTTGAAAAGGTGAACGTGCTGGTCTATCATATCCACCTGCAGGGAAGTCTGGCATTGCACGTAGTCCACGAGCCTTTGCTGTTTCATACACAATATTAAAGAAACTTGTTTCCTTTTCTACCTCACCTGTTCGTGTCTCTGGTATGTAACGAGACTCTTTATCAAGCGGAGCATAGAAATCTTTTATTACAGATGCAGGTAGTGTGTATGTATTTATCAAGTTACCTACTGCTTCACCAATTATCTTTGGAGATTTTTGATTACCAACATCAGTCCATAGCTGGTCAAGCATGTACAAACCAAAACCTGTTCTAAACGTAGAACCAAGCAGTGCTTGTGAGGCATCTCTAAAATACTTACTAGAAGATGTAGGAAGAGTGCCATTATAACCACGATACATTAAATCTGCAGCAAGCATGAACGGTGCAAAAGGACCATAGACAGGTCTGCCATCTACAATCTTACCATCATTAGTTTTTATCTCATACCAGTTATTTGTTTCACCTTGCTTTGTTCTCCAAGCAAGAGCAGTGCCAAGCATAGCCATGCCTGTCATTTGTCTAGCTATTTTTTTACTTGTGTTTGTTTGGTCAAGAGGATTTGCAAGGCTCATCAACGGAGCATGTTGATAGATAAACTTTAACTGGTTTGCAATGAATCGTGGGAAGGGCATAAAGGTAGAGATAAGAAATGGAAAGTCTTGATGCGTGTTAAGAAAACCACGAACAGCTTTACTAAATCTGTCGTTGCCCTTGAAGCTACTCTGATAGGTAAACTCGTATGCATCGTCAACAGCACGTTGCATAATCTTATCATCAATTTTATTAAAATCACCACGTCTAATTATGTCATTTAAATTTTCACCTGAGTCTGACAACTGTCTTCTAAGTGACGCAGCCATAACTGAACTTTTAAAAAAGTTATCAGATGCCGTGTTTAAAAAGTTTGCTTTTCTTCCTATTTTGGCTAGAACTGTTTCTGAAGATGTAACTGCTGACAGGTCAGCCGCTTCTCTAAATAGTTTAGCTGCCTCTTCAGGAAAAGCATCTGTATATATCTGACGTATAACACTTGCTTCTTGTGGATTAAGTGCATACTTAGCTACATCAAATGTACCATCCAACGGATTACGTAAGTTAAGTACGTTATCAAAAGCACGTGTAGTAGCATCTATACCAATACGCAAGCCACCATTGATATTGTTACGCATGGTGGTAGCAAGCTGAGATGTCATCAAACCAAGACGCAAACTATCTAAGTCTTTTATGTAGTGTCTTCTTTCCGCATCAACAGTAGCACGTCTAGCTTCTGCACCTGATAGGGGTGACACACCTGCTTCATTTAACTTATCTATATCGTCAACAAATCTATCAACAACATTCTTAGCAGGTTTTAATGCAGGGTCAACTGCACGTTTTACCACACTACCTTGTGCCAGTGTTCGTCCAGCCTCTGACATTTCTGCGTAGTACACAAGAGAAAACTGGTCAAGAGTAAGATTGTGTTCATCCATAATATTGCGAATGTCTTTAACCTTATCCAACTCACCTTCCTGAATTAATCTTGTTATACCCTCAGTTATTCTGTCACCCTTTTTTAATTTTAGTTTTTTAGAAACTTGCAGGGTAGCAGCAGTAATATTTTTAAATACATCAGAACCTAGTGCAGCTTCCATAGTTTCACCGGGCTGTAAGTCCTGTTTCAACTTACGCCCTATGGCTACCTTTGTAGGGTCAAGCTGGTTTAGTCCACGCTGCACCCGTGTTATATCTTTTGGGGAATTGTCTTTGAGTATGCGTGCTGTAGCTTTACTTGCCTTATTGGCTTTTTCAGCCGCAGCAAACTGTGCTGCTTCGTATAACTCATCTGCTTCTTTGCCTTTTGTCATGGCACGAGAAGCTACTGGAAAAGATAGTAGTCCACCTGTCACACCTGATATTGCAGCAGTTAAACCTACCTGACCTTTGTCTATCTTATCTTGCAGTCCTGTTTCTACCCGCACTTCTTCTTGTGCTAGTGCTTGACCTGCACCTATAGTTCCCTCTACTGCACCAGCAGTCATAGCCCTACGTGTAGCAGTTTTAGTTGCTTCACGCATTGTAGTAGACAGCACTTTACGCAGTCCTATCTTTGCAGCTTGTGTGCCAGCAACGGATGCAGCCTTACCAAACCCACCTGTTGCTAAACCAAGATAAGTCGATGGTGCAGTAGCTATGCCCTGAATATAATCACCCATCATCTTGCCACCAAAAGATGTATCTACTTTATCGTAGGCATCTATCAGTCTAGCAAAACGCTGCTTGCCTTCAAGGTCAGAGTTCTGTGCATACTCAAGGTCACGAAGAGCAGTTACCTCATTTACATTTTGATAACGCATATGCTCCATAAACTTGTCATATGTTTCTTGCGTAGTTAAGGGTTCTTGAATACCGTCACGTTCTCTTAGAAAAAGACCAGCATCCCTAATAAAATCTACGTCAGACAACAAGTCGTCTTCTGATATGTCATCTCTTTGATTGTAGTTTTTTAGCATGTTAGCCTCTAATTTTTCCGATTATCCTGTCTCTCGCTTCAGCAGCTTTTTGTTTTGCTTTTTGTTCACCCTCTTTTTTTAAGTAGTATTCATAGATTTTTCTAACTACATCTTCTATTATGTCTGCTTTCTTTGACCCGGCATCTTCAGGTAATCTTTGTATACGAGAAATAGCATCTGATTCCATAGTTATTGCATCACTAGGAGTTACTCCTTCTGCTTTTTTATCACCAACTTGCCCTCCACCTTGAGCAGATACTCCCATTCGTTTTGATACAGCTTGTTCTAATTCATCTAAATCAGCAGCACTGTATCTGTTAATGTTTCTTGTTGCCATTTCTTCACGTATAATTCTTTTTAATTTAGCAACCTGCTCTTTCTTTTCGTGGCTATATAGTGGAATACCATCTGCACCTTGGCCTTGAAATACTGAACCTTCTAATCCTGCAAGTATGTTTGCTTCAACCATTCTTGATGCAGTGCTAATACCCGGCTGGCCTGTTTGACCACCTGACAATGCTTGCTTTGCTTTTGCTTCAGCAGTTGGGTCAAACATACGAACTGTGCCACTTACAGGTGAGTCTTCCATAGTTACATCGCCACGTGACAAAGCAGCGAGTGTTTGTATATCAACGCCCATACCTGTTTGATATGCCTCTGCTCTTTTCTTAGCAATTCCTGACAAGTCTTGACCCATGAAACCTTTTGTCTGTCCACCTGCCTCTTCGATAGCATCCGATAAATCCATGCCACGTTCTACCTTACCCATAATGCTATCAAGTATTTGTGCTTTTGTTCTGCCTGTCTCTTTATAGTCAGGAGTAAGTTTTACAATTTCTGCAACATTAAACTTAAAATCAGGACCAAATTCACCTGCAGTAGCTTTCTTAGTGTATTTAATCAGGTCATCTAAACTATTCTCTCTTGCGGCTATTTCAATTTGGTCTCCTGAATAACCATAGTTACTTAGAGTTTCAAACTTCATAGACAAGTCTTTGCGCTTTTGTTTTCTTTCTTTGTAAGCAGGTACACCTAACTCTGTCCACAGACTCATTGTGCTGTCCACAATCTTCTGTGTATTCTTACGCTCTTCTTCCATAATTTCAGAGCCACGTTTGGCAGCACCGCCAAGAAATGAAGACATGATAAACATTTATGCTCTCCTTGCCATTAGACCTTTAGGTTGCAATTTTTCTACAGGTGCTTCTTCTTCCTCTACTACTGTTTCTTCTTTGATAGCGAGTCCAGTTTTCTTTGCAGCTTCCATCATTGCTAGTGCTATTTCAGAATCATCCGGTGTTTCTTCATCTTCCTCTTTACCTTCTAGTGTATAATTTACATCTGCAGCAATAGCCATTTGCTCAATTACTTCAGCTAACACAGGTGATATTAAAATACCAACATCAACACTATGTACACCTTCCATAACACCACCTAGTTGAACAGTATCAACAACAGTATCAATAGGAACCCCCATTTCAAGAATGTCCATTAACTGATTAGCCATCTTTTGACTAGTAATACGAGGCATATAAAACTGCAAAGTTTCCTCAACAGAAGCATACCTTGGTGGATTTTGCCACGGTCTTTCACCCAAAGGTGCAGTCATTGACTGTCCGGGTATAGGTCTATCAAATGATGGTTCACGCTGTGCGTTTAGCATTACCAAATTTCCTTACTTGCATAATTGTTTTTTCTATAAAATCATCACCTTGTTCTTTTGCCTTATCTGGACGCTGCATAAGACTAACTTCTTTAACTTCAGGTTCTTCTTTAAAATCTTTCATTTTTGCCCTAGCCATACGTATAGCTTGCCTTGCTCCATTTGTCATTGTATTTGAACGCATTTTTTAAACTCCATTTTAAAAACTAAATACAGATTTAAATATATCCATTGCAAAACTGCCCATAGCTGAACTAGCCTCTTGCTTACCTACTAGTTTTTGTATATCCATACTAGAGTCAGCAGATATTTTAGCGGTAGCTAATTTATTATGTCTATCTGCAGCATTATCCGCAGATGTCCATGCAAACTCCATTGTGTCAGCATAATAATTCCATAGATTATCGTAGGCTTGTTTACTAACATCAAGTATAGAATTTGCATTTAGTTCGTTTGCTCTGTTTAATGCAGCAGTTTCTAATGTAGCAATTTCTCTACGCCACGTTGCTGCTCGTTGTGCAATTTCTAAATAATTTTGTGCATCAAACATCTCACGTTGATTTAACAACTCAGAATTATATCTCTCTGAAGCATTTATTTGACCTGCATTAGACTGTGCTACCGCATTAGCTTGTGCTGCATTAAACTGAGATGTTTGTGAAAATATATTAGCAAACAATGTGTCCATTTGATTTTGCGACTGAGCATTAATTTGACGTTCCATATTTGTAGCAGCTTGGTCACTAAATATAGACTGTGTTCTTTTTTCACCTTTAAACAACTCTGTTTGCTGTTGGTTAGTTAAATTTTGAGCATCTCTCGCTAAGAAAGCCTGTGCATTTTGAACTGATGCTTGCTGTCTTTTATCTAGGTTTGATAAATCTAATCCAGACAACGCACTCGCTTCTGCAAGTATTAACGCTTGCTCGTTAGATAAGTTTGTCATATTCATACTGTTTGCAAACTTACTATTTTCTAAAGCAATCTGTTGGTCAGCAGTAAAATTTTGATTTGCTACATCTGCAATACGAGAAGCGTTTTGTACCCTTGCTTGAAAGGCTTGGTCAAATTCTTGCCCTATAAACTTAGCACGTTGTTCCGCTGCAAGCATTGCAACTTGCTGACGATTAGATAAGTTTTGAGATTCAAATTTTGCAATCGTAGAAGCATCTGCTTGTGCAATAGGAAGAGCCGCCTCTAGTGTAGCTTGCACAATAGCTTGTCCAGCAAGAGATGATGCGCCAAGTCCACGTGCTGCCATCTGTGCATTTGCATTTCTCAATGCTCCTGACGCCCATGATGGTGGGTTAGCTGCATCAAAGTTTTGCGTAAGTTGAGAAAGTTGACCTTGCACCGTAGCTTGCTGTGAGGGGGTAGCTTCAGCAGCCTGTATCTGTTCAGTAAACTGTGCGGCTGTTTGAGCGTTAGCAACACCTGAAATTAATTCACCCTGTTGTATTTCTCTTTGCACAGGGTTTTCCATAAGAATAGCTTTACCCTTTGCTGCGTCTAAATTACCCACAGAGGATGCTATTTGCTGCGCTGCTGCTACTTTTGCGCGAGGGTCATCGGGGTCTCTCTGCGCAGCTTCTGTAGCTTGCAATGCTGTTTCTATTGCTGGTGCTGCTTGCTGTGCTTGATAGGTATTAGCTTCCACTTCACGTGCAGCTTCCGCTTGTGCAGTTTCAGCTAAAGCAACATCAACTAATGGTGCTGGTTCTTTTAAAGCACCAGTTCCTTCTGGAACAAATTGACGAGGGTCTTCCGCTATTCCCACTGCTTGCGTTACACCGCCTACAGGTAAAGCAGGTTCTGTAACACGCTTTTCAGAAAACCTTACAATGTCACTACCTGCATCTGGTTCGCTTTCTTCACCTTCTTTTGGTGGCACATTAGAAAAAATACCTGACCTATTAGGGTCTGTATCATTACCAATAAAATCTGCATTATCAGTAGGGGGTCCAGCAGGAAAACTTCCGCCACTTTGTACGGGCTGAACACTTCCAAAAGGAACAAAACCACCTGTTTGCATCTTAACCATGCCACCACGTGCCATCTGCTGTGCAGCTTGGGTAAACATATTCATACGTGCCATACGTGCTGGGTCTTGCTCAATAAAATCTTGAAACTTGGACATATCACCTTCATAGCCCATAGCCCCTGCTATTTTATTTAGACCTTCTGGTTTAAATGCTTTGAACTGCATCATAGCTTTTGTTTCCTTGTTGCTTTATATATTTTTATAGCTAAGTATGTTATTGACAAAACACCTACAACTAATGCAACCCATTGGTTTAAGACAGGTAGCCACATTGGTGCAGATATACCGCCTACTGCAATAGCTAAATCATCTGGTTTCATTTTATATCTCATCAGGCCAGTCAGCAATAGGAGCGTTGTCGCCAGTGGGCATACCGTCACTATCTACAGGCACGTCAAACAGTGCCATAAAAGCAGCATGGTCTGCTGCATTTGTTATGGATGTTTCTATCTGTCCAGACTTAGTGCGAACAGCAGCCCTGTATGTAGTTACGTCTGATGGTGTTGTTGCTGTGCTATCCTCAGACTTTCGTGTGATGTACCAGTCTGTCGGGGCTAATAACCCTGCGGCTTGTTGCTTAATGATTGCTTTCCACTGACTTTTTAGGCCCAATGTTATAACTTGTTTGCCCGTCATGGGGTCAATAACCGCTTTACCATCCTCATCAACTTCGTTTACATCCGTAAGTGACCTTGGTATAAGAGTTCCGTCAGTCTGTCTGCCCCAATAAAAACGATTATCGTAAGGTGCTTCTGATGCAGGTGGGTCTTCCCATGTAATACCTATAGCAGCTTTTTCAGAGTCAGAATATCTCATCCAAACTGCAGGGTATTTTGTACCGTCCGTACCTGTAAAGGCTCTTCCCGGTCTTAATGTTGAACCGTTATATTTCCACGGCATGGTTATCTCCTATCGAGCGTTGGAATATTTAAATGGTTGTTCTGCAAAGGCCATGTAAATTACCGTAGCACTTGGGTTTGCGCCTGTGTCGGAACTACGCATTTTAAATCCATTAGATAAAAAGTCTATCGTATCTCCAGAACTTGCTTCAGCATTACCCGCATTTGCATACAAAGGGTCATTGTCATCGTTAAAACCGTTTCTTCGATTGTCTGCCATTGTCCAATTTCCAGCAGCAATTGGTCGTCTGATAACGAATGCAGGACGAAAACCTGTGTAAACAAATACTCCATCGGCGTTTGCATTGCCCGTGTATGAACCAAACTTGCTGTAACCCTCAATTCCACGGAAGCAATATGCTATAATATCCTCGTTTGTTGCCGCAATATTACCATTAGATTGAAATTTAACAGTAGTATCATTTACCGCATTCCAAAATGTAGAAGTAATCCAAGCAGCAGCACCAAAAGTTGAGTTACTTCCTAAAAAACCAAGTTTTAAACCTGCGCCAGCATGATATATCGCAAAATAATTCGAAGAGTCTCTTGATTTTACCCAGACCATTTCTGGTTCTGCACCTAATCCGTGTGGAAAAGTAAGAAAATCACTCGCACCCCTTGCAGTATTTTCAAAACTAACAATACTTATACCGGCTTGTGTATTTGCTTGAACAGCAGCTTGGTCTGCTGTGCCGCCGCCAATCAACCTTATATTGCTACTAGCACCTGCCGAAACATTGCTTGTAGAACCACCGTTTACTTTCCAATTCCATGCAACGTAGTTCTGTCCTGTTTGGTTAAAATATAATTTATTGGTATTATCATGCAGAAGAGTAAACCCATCGGAATCAAATGAATCAAGACCCCAACCACTTTCAGTAAATTCAGAATTATCTGCAGATGAAAAAAGAACCTTGTGTGGACCTCTGACAGAATCATACAGTCGATGAGCAGTGCTACCACTTGACCTATTTTTTAACCAGACCCAATCGGGTTGAAGCCCAGCACCTGTAACATTGTTTGTTGAACTGTTACCGGAATAAAGCACCGTATTAAAGAAATCTGCTGGCTCTTCGTCCTGTGCAGGGTCGATGCCGGGGTCTGGTAAATTATCTGCACATAAAGACATTGTAGAGTCAACACCGCTTGGTGTGTTTGTCCACTGGTCTGCCGCAAATCTAGCAATACATGAAGCCCCATTAAATGGACCCGCAACAAAATGAAACTCACCTGTTAATCCAGTTTTTGCCGGAGTTCCACTATTCATGGCAGTGCCGTTTTTATAAAAAACTAAATCACCATTTGCTTTTCGCCACACACCAATAACATCATTATTGGTAAAACTTACTCCATAAGAACCACTAGAATTTTGATCATAAAAACTGCCATCTTCCCTGATAATATAAGCATTAGCAAACACAACAGAATCATTTGCAGATTTCGCACTGCCATCCTCAATGCCAACCGCCATATCGACACCGCCGCCCAAATTGCTAGTCATTTTTAGTTCAAAAAAAGCATCAGTGCTTGCTGGCATTTTAATACTTGAACGAGCCAAAGACCTAGCAGAATTACCAGAGTAAGACAAAGCAAGGTTGCCCTCGGTAAAAGTTAACAAGGTTTCAGCATCAAGTACATTAAACACACTGTGGTTATTTGTAGGGCTATCAACAACAACATCATCTGCTGTAAGGCTGGTTACAGAAAAATCATTTGTGTTTGCAGATTCATCATCACCGATAGCACTACTATCATCGAACGGCAGGTAAAAACCATTGTTACCGTGTGAGCCACTATATTCTTTTGGAACCCAAATACCTGTCTTTGTTTCCCCAAAATTACTTGGTGCAAGTAAACTACCATCAACAAAATTAATTTCAGCCATGTAGCCGTGAAAATCGCCACCCGGATTTGACTGATAAGTACGATTACCAATGTAGTGTGGGTAAGTAGTTTTGTTTATCGTTCTATACGTTGAAGATGTTGAACCTGATGCAACTTGAGTTCCGTTCACATAAAGAACAACATTTCCATCTTCATCGTATGTAGCAACAACGTGATACCATGCTGAAGTATCTCGAAAAACCGCAGTGCTTTGTACATTAACGGTATAAGTTGCAGCATTGCTAAACTGAAAAAACCATAACTTGTCAGTATTTGTAAAACCTAAACCAGCTGTAACATAGGTTGACGCTTGTGATGAAGACACAAATAAAAACTTAAACGCACCTATAGTAGAGCGTTTAACCCATCCACTCCATGTCCAGTCTCCACCAGTTGAACCAAACGACTCCTTTGAAAGATACCCACCTCCTGTTGACTCAGGAAACCGCAAAGACTGATTTATGGTGTAATCATAAAAACCTGTGCTTGCGTCACCCGCACCTTGTGCTTTAATTAAAGACATCTATAACCCTTATGTTAACGCTGCAGAGGCAGACACAAGAATAGTATTGTTGCCACTAGCCGCACTACAGTAATATGCTAACTGATATGTTCCAGTAGCTGAAATTGCTGTTAAAGTAGCAGGGGCTATTGCAACAGAGGCATGAGCAGATATGGCATGATTACCACCATTAATAAACATAACATTTCCTGACTGACCTGCAGTTGGATTGCTAAATGTAAGCGTAGCACTTCCTGATGTAGTACACTTAAAATCATTACCCACACTTAAATCAAAGTTACTGTCGTTGTCTGTAGTAACATGACCTGATGCTCTACCTGCAACAGTTACGTCATCACCTATTGCGACATCACCTGTAACTGTAACACTGTCAACATACGCATCTTTAAATCGTGCGCCTGTTGTACCTAAGTCAACATCACTATCTGTTTGTGGACCAAATACACCATCAGACACAAACACCTGTTCAGCATTTGCTGCATAGAAGTGTATTTCATCTGCAGTCTCAAAGTCAATTTTTGTTTGGTCATCTTCGCCAATTTTTATATCAGTGGCAAGAAGAGATGTAATAGCTGTTTGGGCTGCAGCCATTCTAGCGGCAGCTAATGTACCTGAACCAATGTTACTTGCGTCAGTTGTATCTGTAGTGGCAGATGCGGCTAAACCAAGGTCAGACCTAACCTCTGATGCAGAGCGTCCTTCTACAGTGGTTCCATCAATACGTAAAAAGTCATCATCTGCAACACCACTAGCAAAAGAAGGAACATTACCGCTAGATATACCAAGTGTTATACCTATGTCAGATAAAACTTCGGAAGCACTTCTGCCTTCTATTGTTGTGCCATCTACACGTAAGAAGTCATTATCTGCAACACCCGTGCCAAACGTAGCCACATTACCGCTGGATATACCACTAGATGGTACATCAGATGTAAGTGCTACTGTGCCAGCAGAACTAGGAAGTGTTACAGTAACATCTGCTGTAGACGCAGGACCAATCAGTGTAACTTTGTTTGTGCCATTATCGCTATCTTCAAAAAACTCTAAGAAGCCAGCACTTGTTGCACCATTCTTTAACTGTGCGCCAGCATTTACAATAGGAGTAGTAAGTGTTTTATTTGTAAGTGTTTGAGTTGATATTTCTGATACAAGAGTTGAGTTACCATCTTTAGGAAGCAACATAACATTAGTTATGCCTAAACTATGTTCTTGCGCTTGTATACTTTGACCGTGACTATTACTCTCACAATTTAATGTAATTTTTCCTTGATTACTATTTCCCTTTATAACTACATGCCCTGTACCATTAGCAGCTAATTCTATATTAGCATTAGATGTGGTAACAATATCGTTACCATTCATGTCTAAGTCACCACCCAATTGAGGAGTGCTATCGTCTGCCACATTTGATATAGCACCAGATGCTGCTAATCCAGATACGATAGAACTTCTTGTAATTTTTTTAAGTCCACCACCTGATGTATCAACAGCTATAAATACATCATCATTAGCAACTGTAGATATTTCGGATAAACTTGTTACTGAAACAGGATTAAAGTTTGTACCATCAGCAATAAGAAGATGACCTGCAGTATTTGTACCCATTGTCAGGTCATCACCTGATATGGTTAAGTCTCCTGCAATTGTAGCATCTGCACCTGAAAATGTCAAGGCTGTTGTTGTACCTGATT
>Ga0208158_1000169_pt1 | contig 28264 bp, 48 predicted proteins | sample 8_EtaG_FD_184081 | JGI IMG/M metagenome (GOLD analysis project Ga0208158, IMG submission 184081) | Marine viral communities from the Subarctic Pacific Ocean - 8_ETSP_OMZ_AT15162 metaG (SPAdes) (version 2) | ecosystem: Environmental > Aquatic > Marine > Oceanic | place: Pacific Ocean | collected...
AGATAAATATTTTAATGAATTAAAAGAGAAATATACACGAGATGATGTACTAGAAAGATTAATGGAAATGTCTAATGATTCTCTTGAATTAAAAAAGAGCCCTGAACAGTAGTAGTCCAAGGCTCTTTGAGTGATGTAAAACTAATGACGTTTAACCATCAGCAACTGAGCTGAGAGCAGGCGACTTTTTCGCAGCATCCTCTTACGGATGAAAACTAGATTGTTCATTACTTTTACCTACTTAACTAAAACTTTGACTGTCTTAGTTGTCTGCTTATAGGGAACTCCCCTATAGCAAAGATTGTTAGTCCGATCTGGGACTCTGACTGCACACTGTGCCATGTTCGTCTCCTAGAGAGCAACACCCCCGTCGTCTGGTGTTGGTTTCTGCGACCGAATGGTTCGACGATTTCTATATATATATTGTATCCAAAACATATGTATAATGGCGAACATTTTTTGACACATATCTTACGGTTACTTGCACCCCAGCAATCAATATGTAACTTTAAGTACCTAACTGATCACCCTTTCTTACAAGAAAATGACAATTAGAGCTGACAGCGCCCTTGTTCCTGTCAAAAAGAAACATCCAAGCATCACCCTTCCTCCATATCAAAAGATTGAGGTTGGTGACATCGTGGATATTCGATTTCCTATTAACGACGATAGACAGACAGGAACCTACGAGGTTCTTTTAATCACGAGTTTATCGTCTTCAAAATCTCCAGTTTATTGGATATCTAATAGCAAACACCCATGCACTATGTGCAGGGAACGCAGTTGGATGACTCTCAGCAAAAAGACTGAATCAGACTGATGCTATCTGCCCCACAACTTGAATTTCAATTCAGTTCTCTCGGCAAGCATGGCTGGGAAATTCTTCGACAATTACCTAACGACCCTTATCCTACTTTTATTGACTATGACAACTGCACTAGATATCAAGCGTGGACTAGATTCTGGAATAGACCGCCAGAAGACAGGGGTATTCTCCTTAGCATTAGGAAGAAAGATTCGTTTGATTTCGAGACGTACGACGACGGCCCAGACATCTGCGAAAACATCCAGAGTGTATTGCTACAGAGGAGTTCCTTATGAAAGGGGCTAAGAAAAAACATTCATTTGTTTTGTCCATAGAAATAGAAACTGACCACTCTGTTCTCAGCACCTCATCAGAAGGAATCCTTTTTCAAGAGATTGAAAGATGGACTCGTAGTCGTTGCGGCGAACGTCAAATCAAAGTGACTGATATCAACTGGAAAGAAAAGTAATGTCATTATTAAACCCAGTGTTTCTGGAAGATCCAACTAATAAATGGATTTCAACCACCGCATCAAAGATCCTTGCCGCAAGGATTAAGGATCCAGGCGATGATGGTGACATGCCAGAAGATGTCAAAAAATTAGGAGATACCTTCTTGAACAGCGCAGTTCATGCCATTGTTCAGGAATGGGTTGATGGCAAAACAAGACAACCTTTGATAAGGAAAACATCCTTATCTGTAAGCCATCTCTACTGCCAGCTCCAAGAAAAAAGAGAACAAGAAAAAGGATAGATTCTAGTCAAAAAGAATAGGGTACATATCACACTTCAAGTTAATTCTTGATAGCGTATGTACCCTGGGAAAATAAAGAGAATGATCCGAAGAAGAGCAGTCCTTGTCAACTATCTAACCAATGAACCAGTAGATCCAAACTACCAGCCACTACTCTCAGCAGAAGAGTTGTCTGAAGGCAACGAGAACCTTGAAAAATCTATGCTCAGATGGCGCTTGCGTTGGTTGAATAATGTTATTAGTATCACAGGAGATATCAGTTTGACCGAAACCTCTACCAGTGCTCAGCTTCAACAGCTCGCTCCTATCAATTGCTAGTGAATTCGTAGGTAACTACGCACCTTTTCAGTCCGTACAGGTCACTCCAGCACCGAATGGAGGGGTCTATATCGCTTCAACGGATAAAGGAAATATTGTTTGCTTAGCTCATGACCCAGCAGGGGAGGCAGATGAAACTGTTCATTTGCTCCCAAGCAAAGAAATAGCTAGGGCAACTAAATTCATTAAAACTGGAGAAAGAAATATAAGGATAGAAGAAGGAACAGCCGTTATCACCACTTATAAAAAGACAACCAATCAGATCCAGGAATTACCAATTCTTAAAAGCTCGATACCTTTTCCAAAAGAGTTCTATCCAGCTCTTAAGACTTGTATTGATCGATGGTCATTAACTCCAGATCTATCTGAAACTGCTGGAAGATACTCAAGCACCTATATATCTAAAGCAGTAAAAGCTCTTGGATTAATCGATTCTTCGATCACCTTTTCCGCATTTGATGGTGGTCCTCTAAGAATTCAAGGCAGTGATAGCAACCTAATGATTCTTGTTTTTCCACAGACCGCAGCGCCTATTCCGCATCTTCCTGACTGGTTCGCTAAATATGCCACTACATATAGTGCCCCATGATTTTTACCAAACACTATCTATAGGGTAGAGAGGGTTGTCATTCCGATTACTTGGGCTAGTGTTACATAACCTACTAGGAACAACTTGGCTAACGTCGTTATAGTTGCCGCCCTTGAGACCGATCCTTATCCAGCTCAATTCGGCAACGATGAATACTTGGAAGTCTGCACAACTACCCCAGGTCAAGATGGTTTTGGAGTCGTTCTCAGAGCGAGAACATCTTCTGAAGGACCATCGAATTTTTTAAAGACCAAACGATCAGGGGATCTTGTATGTGTTTCAGGAGAACTAACTCTTGGTTCTAAAGACACTCAATACGATGGCATTCCCATTGTCAGAGTCTTTTCAGTTAGTGACGCTAACGAAAAGCAATATATAAATGAAGTGACCATTGTTGGACGCTTTGTTAAAACAGCTAAGGAAGCAAACCTTAGTTGTAGTCGAAGTGTTGCCGTGAATCGTTATGTCGGCAAAGAACAGATTACAAACTTCTTCAGGATTCGAGGCTTCGGTAAATTAAAGGACAGAATTATTGATGCTCCTAAAGGAACCCTCGTCGAGATCGTTGGTTCTATTACTGGCGCAAAGAACAAAGAAGGAAAGTTCTACACAGAAATAAAAACCAAAAGATTGCAGACCCACGAAAAGGGATCTGGTGGTGCTGTGAAAGCTGACCCTGCAAAAGAATTATCCGCAGCGGGGTACGAGCATTCTCAATTCCAAGGCAATCAGCAAGAAGATTCCATCCCATCTAACTGGTAATTATTCATGAGTTATTTCCCAGCCGAGCACCAGTTATCTGGTGAGAAGAAGTCCCAAGCCAAAAGCAAAGATGTTCGTTATTACGAATTAAAGAAAGCTTTAAGCGATGGTGATACAGAGAAAATCATTCCTTGTGGAACACCATTAACAGGACACTTTGCAAGTGGATGGCATTACTTTACCAATGAAGGACAGCCTCATTTCAGCGTTCATTCAAAAGGTTATCCAGGGAAGCATCCTTCTGATATTGGACTTAATTACGATGCGAAATTTAAACGTCAGGTTCAATACGGACAACATAAAGATCCAGAAGATTTAGACAGCCCAACAAACGTTATCTATTTTGTGGGTTACATTCAAAGTCGCAAGGATGAGGAAGAACCATTTGCAATTATCAGACTAGATCGAAAGGATACAAGAGAAGGATTTGAATCAACATTGAATTTGTCTGACAGCTTTTTCATTAAAGATAATGGTGTCGCCAATTTCACTTTCAATATCACTCGTAAAGGTACAGGGACTGATACCTCCTACCAGTTAATTCCAACTCTTCTACCTAATAAGACACCTAAGAAGGTTCTAGATGCTTGGAACAAGATTAAGGATGAATGGTATCTACCAGCGATGTATGACAACGCAAATCCTTTTGCAGGCAAACCAGCAGATGCTAAGCCTCCTGGACTTCCTCATAGCGTGAGAGATGATTACGGAGCTGACGTTGAGTTAGCTAGTTCGATAGCCAAGTCGGACAAAAATATGCCAGGTGAATGGGATTAATTGTTACTTCCTGTTAAGCGTCTATGGCCCTTATCTTCTTGTTCGTCGTTGCTTAAAGCCCTAAACGTAGCATTTGCTACCCATCAGGGTTTTAACATTACATACTATTACTACAGGCTATAACTCTGGTTTACATTTTGATTCATACATATAAATTAATCTGAACTAGATTAACTTTCTCTTACAGTCACCTTATCGTTGCACCTGAATGTCCATACTAGACGAATCAGTCATATCGCATTATCGATCACTTTTAGATCGTGTTGATTTCTTGCTTGTTGATATAAAAATCATACCTTTGACAGACTTTAAATTGAATACTCTTCAAGGAATACAAGACTTAAATAAACTACATGAAGTACTGACAATACTAAAGGCTAGAGGAGAAATAAATAACTTCACGATAGATGCAAATTCTTTAGGCTCCTACCTCTGTGTCCAATACAAATCACCATCCCTCTCTAGCAGGTCTGAAATCCGCTAAAACTAGTACAGACGTAAAACGACTTATGGAATCATACGGTCATCGCGTCTGTAATGAATCTTGGCAGCTTTTAAGTCCAATAGAAAAAGCATCTTTGATTCTTGTAAAAGAATTTGGAGGAACAATTATTCATGACGACTAAACGATCTGACGACAATTTAAATCAATACGCATTATTGAAGGAACAAGTTAAACAACAAAAGGAAACGAATCGTCTTCTTTCAGAACTTGTTTATCTGCTTAATGGGTTTACGAATGGAGGCGCAAGTCTCAATGGCATTGTCCCTGGTCTTGATTTCTTAGCCTACTTACATGTCATCGGTCCAGCCCTTGCTAGACATTTAGATGACAAGATAGGAGCAGAGGAAATTAAGAAAGGTGGAGTACACCTAGCGCAAAGTTGTGTAGAAGAATTCTCTGCATTTTCTTCCTGCCAAGACCCTAAAGATAAGGTAATAAGTTCTCTTGAATTTTTAAATAATCCTGGATCTGAGTAATACTAAAATGACCAGACAACAAGTTTTGTAAGAAAGCGTTACATTATATATATCTTTAAGCTAACAATATGCTCGCCACACGTTTTGAGATAAACGGTGAAAGGCATTATCGAACAGGTGATAAACCTGATAAAGCATATCCCTCAGTCACTACAATACTGGGTAAATGTGCATCCGAATCTTCTAAAAAAGCTTTACGGAATTGGATAGCTAAGAACCCAGGAGGTTCCGCAGCCGCAGCAGCAAGAGGGACAGCGGTACATGAAGCCTGCGAGGCGTATATTCGAGGGAAAGAAATAACAATAAAAGAAGAATACCTACCATTTTGGGATGGATTATCTAAACATTTAGATCGTTACGATGATTTCTTATGGTCTGAAATGCCACTTCGTCCTGAGTGGTCTTATTGCACAGGGGATGATGGTATCAGTCGCGTCTGGTCCCACAAATATCAATACTGTGGATGTCCTGATTTAATAGGAGTCAGGAACGACACCGTCATCATTGGAGACTTTAAAACTAGTAACCAACCTTATTCTCGTTATTACCCGAAAGGAAAAGAGGATCGATCTCGTTTTACTGGATGGAACAAATTCAATAAATGTGCCATGCAACTTGGGGCTTATTCCATTGCAATAGAAGAAAGCCTTGGTTTAACTATTGACTGCGCTCAAATTATTGTCTCAACTCCTGAGATAGATCAAAGCTTTATTTTGAATACCGCAGAACTTGATAAATATAAAACGAAGTGGTTACAGAAGATTCGCAAATATCAAGAGATAAAAGCAGAAGAAGAAAAAGCCAAACATATCCTTAAAGAGTTAAAAGAAGAACTAGAAAATTCCAGGGATGATTTGACCAGTAGTGACATAAGCGCCGATAGCAGCAACAAAGCCAATCATTGCAAGGCGACCGTTTAACAACTCTGACTCTTTTATGTATCCCTTATATTCCTCTACTAATTGAGGCTCAGCTTCTTTAGCGAAGATATTTTGCTTACCGTATTCAGTTGTCACAGAAGAATTAGTCATTAGAAAATTCCTGGGATAATTTGACCAGTTGTTGCGTATGCACCAAAAGCTGCGACGATGCCAAGCATTGCCATCCAGCCGTTGAATTTTTCTGCTTCAGGGGTCATCAGAAACTTAAATTTTATAATTACTTTCTATTGTACTAAGTATTTATACTCTATATCTTGTCATTCGATGTGATAGCCGAACTGTTTAATAGAATTGAATTGATATCAAAACAGTATTAATGGATAAGCCAAAACTTCTATATACAACCGAGAAAGGAGGAACTGTTCATACCTATCAACTCACTGGAGGCAAGAGTGAATTCAACCGTTACTTAAGTTGTTACCTAGGTAGCTGTCAATTTAATAATGATCTAGATGGAGCTGCTAAGCATTTGGACTTGGTAGAGCCTCGGGCCTAAGAACATCAGCATCCAGACTTAATTGATTGTTCATTTGAGTGTGTAATTAAGAAATTAAAGCCCTCGAAACAATCCTGTTAGATAAATCTATTAATTCAGTATTTAAGGCACCTTTGATTAATGATTTGAAAACACCAATCAAAGGACAATGCATATACTCCTTGACTACTGTGAGACAAATACTGCTTGGCATCACCTTCTTGCCGTTTAAAATATCTTTCATTACATCAGGGCCACCTAGTGGTGGACCATACATTTCTGTAAAACGATCTAAGAATCGTGCATGTGCTTTATCGTTGGAAATGATTTCTGTCCTTGCGTAGTCAATGAATTGAATATTCAAGAGATTGCTGTAGTTAGCGTAATCCTCTTCTTCTAGTTCCTTGTTATTCATACGTCTACGGGTTGTACTTCAAAGATTATGTTCTGCTTAGTAGCTAAATGAGCCACGTACAACTCACAGTCATGAACTAATCGAGCATGCTCTCTTTTAATGGGTAAATCACTCATCGTCCTAAAAGCTGTCAGCACTGGGCAACGTCCGTATTCAAATCCTATATCTTGCATAATTTCAAGAGTAAAGACCTCCTCTCCTCTGAAGACATCAAGAATTCCAGTTACATGTTCATCTTTAATTAGCTTCGAATTTTCTTGTTGTAAAAATAACTGCCAAGTTTTTTTAGCACTTAGAACTTCTGCTCTCTGGATGTCTTCAAAATGTTGGGCAGATAATTCTCCTAATTTTTTGAATTCAGCAGCGGTTGGTTTTCTAGGTGTCGATGACATTATTGGAGTAACAGCCGTATCCACACTTCTAACTGACTGACTCTCAGATAATGCATTTAAGATTTTTGGTAAATCATCTGTTCCAGATTCACTCTTGATCCAAGAAGAAACAACATCTATATCAACTTGATCACCATATTCTCCAGTATCAAAATAGTTATAAAGACTTTCAGTCGTCACACCTAACTGAGCAGCTAATCCTCTTGTGATCCTTGTCTTAACGTCGAATGGATCAACCATTTCTCGACGATATTTATTCAAGGTTCCAATAGTAATATCAAGCCTTGTACAAAGAGTTCGTTGAGAACATTTGCCGACCACTAATGCTTGATTAATAGCACGAACAAAAAGTTTTTTACGTTCACTAACTTGAGCAGGATTAGTCATTGTAGTAGTTGGTTAGTTAGTAATCCTTTGGTAATCAGAAGATAACCAATTTAATATCCCTTGTGTGGGATATAACGTGTTAATGAATACTTAGTTAGGTATGTATTCGATTACAAACATAATATGTACTGAATACCATGTCATCCATATTTGTACTTATGCGGGCATTTGCAAGCTATATCTGTAACACTTTGTTATTTAGTTCTGTATCCTGACACGATTATGTTCATTGTGTACATAATTTTGATGCGAGTTTTACATGCTAACTCACCTTTAAGAGTAAAGATAAAACATATTAAATCCTGTTTCCTAGTATCAATGTTACGTCCTGTTACTTCGTAATTCTCCACGGAGTAACTACAGGTTGCACTTTTTGATTGCTGTGTCAACCTATAGATCCACGAAGTATCACATTGATTGATTTCTCTATCCAACGGTTAATCCGAAATAAACCAGCTTTCTTTAAGAAGGAATACGCAGATAACTGGGAATCCAGTTCAGGAACACTAGAGGATCTAGTCGATCTAGTCAAGAAAGGTTACGCTTTTGTTCCTGTAAAGATGAAAAGCAGCCATCGCAACAGTATGGCATTCGAGTCCAGTTCCCTTGTGGTTGTTGATATCGACTCTGGACAAACTATCGATGATTTCAAGGAACATAAGTTACACCCGTTTGCTTGTTGGGCATACACAACTCCAAGTCATAACCCAGCAGAGGGTAAGCATCGCTTCCGTGTGATCTTTAAACTTCCTGAGATTATTCACGATGCAGATATATATAGAGAGATAGTCAAGATCCTGATCAATGAATTAGGCGGAGATACTTCTTGTACTGATCCCTGTCGTCTGTATTACGGAAATAGTGAGGCTCAGGAACTGCTCACGAATCATGAAGCAGTTCTGACTGATGAAATTATTGAAAAAGGAAGTAAAAACTTACAGATAAAAGAGAAAACTTATGATCCTCGTTTTAACAATGGCTGCGATGATCACTCAATTGCTTTAGCGATTTACTGCTTAGAAACTGTTATCACTCCAACAGGTGATGGTGAGAGAGATAAATTCACGAAAGTTACCGCTGCTGCCTCATCTGCTGGAGATGATCTCTATAACGCATGGTACGAATGGGCCAAGCAATGTCATCACACTCAGGATGAACGCGGTAAGAGAAGATCACATCAATTAGAAGAGAAATTTTTCTACGGATTTAGAGGGACATCTCTTGCAAGCTTGTTCTTCATCGCCAATGAGGACGACCCAAGTTGGAGAACAGATTTACCTGACGAACTGAAAAACAATAATGAGTATCAATTAAATATGCACGGCAATGGTTTTCAATGTGGTGGATATGAACACTCTCAATTCATGGGTCTTGATGATGACGATTACTTCGATGCCCAAGTAGAAGATTCCACCGAAGGACTTTTCTCCAGTAACCCGACCTGGACCGCGAGTGCTTCCCACAATGAACCTGACGATCCAGAAGAAGATGTTGACTCCTTACTCGACCAACAAGGTGGCAATTCCCAAGATCAAGAATCTGATGATCAGCAACCTCGGCAGGGGAGAGGTAGAGCTGGAGAAAACCAAGTATCCAGAATCCGAGAATTACTTGCTAACTCATACCCAGGTTTAAGACTCAATGAAATGAATCAAACACTTGAGTATGGACCTCATGGTTATCCCGTCGAGATTGATGATCCAACTCACATGTATCTCAGGCTTAGCGAAAGAGAGGGAACAACATTCCAGAAAACGATTGTCTTCGACATGGCTCATGTTGTTGGCAAGGCTAATGCTTACCACCCCGTTAAGAACTACTTAGAACTTTGCGCTCAGAAGTATGACCCGATTCCATACTTCGATACTTTGGCTTCAGAATTACTTGGGGTATCTGATGATCAAACTCAGAATCCAAGGATGCCTGATGGTTCTAAGTTTGCGGACACCATCTTGAAACGATTCCTGATTGGTTGCGTTGCCAGAGTTATCAATCCTGGATGTAGACACGATTGGATGCCTGTTCTTGTTGGCGACCAGAACTGCGGTAAGTCAACATTCTTCCAATACCTCACACCTCCTAGTCTTTCTGATCCAGGAATTTATAGCTGGGTAACGACAATGCAAATGTCAATTGAATACCTCAAAGACAAGCCGCATGCATTGCATAGTGGTTGGATTGTTGTCATGGATGAGTTCGAGCGATACACAAAGAGGAAATATTCTGAGGAATTAAAGAACTTAGTTTCTGTTGGTGTTGATCGCTCTGCTCGTAAATACGAAAACGAACGCAGTTATAAGAGAGCTTTTGTTTTAGCTGGTGCTACTAACTCTGCTGATTTCTTATGCGATCCAACTGGTAACCGCCGATTCATGCCCATCCTTGTAGAGGGCAAAGTTACATCTCCGCAGAATCCAAAGATCAAAATTATTGACCTTGATCGATTGAAGCAAGATCGTGGTCGTATTTGGTCTGCTGCGTATAAAGCTTTCCAGTCCGGCGAATCCAATGTGCTGACTAGTCATGAACTCAGCTACATCAATGAATACGCTGACTCATTTACCAGAGATAATTCGATGGAGGCAACTCTCGACGAAAAGCTCACCGTCAATACAAGCGGCTATGAGAATATTTCAGGTAAGGCTTACTACACGCTGAAGGATATTTTCCAGTGGTTAGACATTCCGATTACTAATCACAGGCAAATGACACCCGAAATTGTTGATTGTTTAAAAAGAAGAGGTCTTAAAAAGAAAACAATCCGAAGAAATAATAAACAAATTAGAGTTTGGATCACTCAAAATTAGTCGTCTTATCGACATCTCATGAGAACTGGTCGCCTCCCTTGCTGGGTTTGGCGATCTTTTTATTTGTGCTGTTACACCTAACATCCTGCTGATCGATTACTGCTTAATGAGTCTCATCTCTGTGTTACCCGTGTGCATGCTCCAGATAGACCTTTGTAGGAAATAAAACTCTGCTGCTTCATAGTTTTACCCTTTACAAATCTCCTACAATTAAAGAAATCAAATAAGAAGAAAAGAAATAAGGGAGGGAATTTCCCAGAGAGGTTAAGAGGAGCACGTCACAGCCGTAACATGTAACACCTCTTACAATATGATCACTCTGTCTACTCCCTGTGAATAATCTCCTCGTTTTCGATCATCCTATGTATGTCATTGATCGGCCTCTCGTTGATTCAATTATCTGTAAAGACAAGAAAGACTTAACCAATCAAGACATTGTTGATCTAGCAAGACTTTTAAATCGATATACCTTTAACACTCTTCACTCCAACGACATCAGAACCGACATCCTTAGAACCTTAGATAAGTGGGGTAAAACAAATGAGCAGCTCCAACTTAAATCAAGGGAAATATGGCAAAGCGGATGGAGACCAGGCGCTCTTGCTTCTGAGGAGGTTGGCTCTGGTGCTGATGTAGAGGCTGGAGCTGTTTAATGCTTCTCAGTTTCTAGTGGTGGTCCAAGAGATTTATATTCCAACTGCTTCTTTAGAAAACGTACTTCTTTTGCAAGCACGTCATTCTCTTTCTCCAGCACATCAATGTGCTCTTGATAGATAATTATCATGGCCCTAGTCTACTAACTGAAATGGGCCAAATCTTTTCTTAAGATTATTTATTCTTCAGGCTATAAATTTCAACGTAAGAGTTGCATCCTTCGCAAGTCAGCGTTGTATGTAAGTTAAATTCTCCGTCTGGAAAATCTTCAGAACAATTGCTTTCGCCCTTCCAAATCAATTGTCCTTTGCAGTGATAACAAGTCATCTTTAAAACAGTTGCATAGGTAACGGGTAGACATGGTCGCCATCAGGCATGCTTGCATACGTATCTGGATAAGTTTTTCTCATTTGTTCTTCTTCCTTAAGCCATGCGATAAGGTTTTCTATTTCATCTTCTTTCTCTGGAATGTAATCTTTTCGACCAAGATAGTAATCCCTGTCAATTGAAATCAGATCTTCTTTAATATCTTCCATTCTTAATGCCTCTGAAAGATTATGAGCATCGTTTTCAGATAGAACTCTTCCAAAATTTCTTCTTTCAAAATCATTTTGGAACTCTTCTTGTTTGTAAGTTGCGACTGCTTTTTCCACTCTACTTAGCAAATCTTTCACGAAAACTGGATTAGCAAATCTCATCTCCTCTTCCCTGTTTCAAGTTTCCTCAGTCGAACCTCGTGATCTCGTAATTCCTCTTTTACAATAATGATGTCTTTTGATACTTCACTTCTTAATAATTGAACTTCTCTAAGTATTGCTTCCATGCCTCTTTTCATGCTGCCTTGAGTAAAAGCAATACGCCACAGAGCACCCGCAGTAGCAACACCAATAACAGAAATTACTTCAATCATTAATAATCCTCCCTCTTTTATTCTATGCAAAATTTAAAGCCGCCCAAAGCTCCTAAACATTGGGATCAACGCTTTCTTGTCTTAGCCTCACATATTGCAGGATGGTCTAAAGATCCATCAACAAAAGTAGGTGCTATTGCTGTTAGAGATAGACGTATTTTAGCCCAAGGATTTAATGGCCTTCCCGTTGGAATTACAGATTCAAATACTCGCCTAGATGATCGAGAGATACGACTCTCCATGACTGTTCATGCAGAGATGAATTGTGTTGCTTTTGCAGCAAAATCAGGGGTCTGTTTAGCAGGATCAACGATGTATATATGGCCTTTAATGACATGCAGTAATTGTGCTGCTGTTTTAATTCAAGCTGATATCAATAAGATCATTGTTCCTGATTTTGTAGAACCCATTCGCTGGCAAGATTCTTTTAATACAGCAAGAGAAATGTTTATTGAAGCTGGTGTTGCTGTTCATCGTATTCCGATCCAAGGACCAATCGAGCCAGATGAGGAATATGAACCGACTAAAGTCACTTAATACTTGCAGAAACTATTAGATTGCTTACTGTAGCAATCAGTAAGTACGACCAGCAATGAAGGATCTCAAGCTGGGTCACCGAGTTAAACACAAAACCGACGGTCGAAAGGGCATGGTTTTTGGTGCTCAGCAAAAGACAGGCGTAGCAGACATCCTAGTTCCTATCGCCTTAGAAGGTTCTACCAGAAAAGAACTTTGGCCTATTGATCAATTCAATCTTCTTCCCCAAGCGCAGCAAATCGTTGCTCTTGGTGGAAAATTCGTTCCTCCAAAGGGCTTTCCTCTACACATAAAGTAATGGCACAGTGGTCTCTACCTCCAAACCTGCACTCTGAAATTGCTCCAGGTCCAATCTGTTTTCATAAAGATCACAGCATTGGATCACGAGATGGATTAATTCCCAGATATAAGGACAGTCATGCTTGTGTTAAATGTGTCAGTGCATTAACTGAAGGCAGGCTTGCATTAGATGTCCACAATATTGAAAAGATTCACCGAAGACGATTTCTTGAGTTTTGGTCTTTCGTTGAAATAGGTAGTCCCGATGAATGCTGGCCTTGGCGTGGAAAATTTCATTCAAGATGCAACTCCAGTTATTTTCCTATTCCTCGTCACTGGAATGCAGGTCGCCAATTTTCTGCCCCTAGAGTTGCTTGTTGGTACACGTGGGGTGATGTTGGTCGTCTGCCAATGAAGATGATTTGCGGAAATAATAATTGCTGTAATCCTCTACATATGAAGATCAAAGGTGTACCTCATTTCCACCACCGCAGGACATTAGACACGATTGATATTGAATTCAGTACTCGTAAATTAGAAAGTGAAACTCTATGCTTCCTTGAAACAACTGCTGATAAAGACCCTAAAACTTTTGAACGATTAGAAAAAACGAACAAGACTTGGATTGAATGGCGCTTAGGTAGTGGCGTACCAGTGGATTCAATTATGACTCCTAAATTTATGATCGATTAGATTACCTAAAATAAATTAGATACCTCTTCAATTAGTTAGATGTCGTTCAGTAAGGATAATGAGGCATTTCTTCGATCTCAAGGATGGTCTGGAACTCGATGGGATAAACCTAGGGATAGTAGTTATACGGAAAAAGATCAATTTATCTATGATTCTCTGCTAGGTGCTGCTGGCGACGATCAGCAACTATCTAAAGAGGAGTACGAAACTATTTATAACAACAGAGGTCCGTGGGGAAAATATGCTTATAACCAAGACTCTGTCTCTAAAGCCCTAGCTCAGCTCGGATCACAAACAGGTATCAAGCTAGATCAAGACACAATGGATAAGCATAGTCTTTCCTACAGCGGCGACGATATCTTGCAGAGGGTTGAATCGTCTGATCGGGGTCCAGATGCTTTTAAGCAAGATGACTTTAACGTGAGTTGGGAAAGGGGAATTGAAGATGGCGATGACTACTCCAATGTTTTTAGATGGGGTAGCAATGTTCAGAAGAAAGATGATGAAGATCCAGTAATACCTGACGAACCAAAACCTGATTGTCCTGACGGTCAAGTTAGAGGTGTCTCTGGTACTTGTATTGATGACAATGAGTACGCAGAGAATCCTTGGGAAGAGCCAAAGAAAATACCCAAAGCATTAAAAGAAAAACGTGATGACTGGGATGCTAATTGGGATCCAACAAGATATGTCAGCGATCCAAGCGAATTGGGAAGTATCCCTTATATCTCTCCTTCGCAAGCTGCTTTGGATGAAGATGGTTACTCCTCCAAGGTAGCGGAGGCATTAATGCGTTCCGCCGATTTTAAAGGTAGATATATCTAACTAACATATAAGAAAGGACAACACATTTAACTATTCATAATGTCTACTGATCCGAAGGCAGAAGCAAGATCAAGAACTGAAAAGTGGCTTGAAGGAGTTTACAAAAGTGAGCTTGGAAGAGACCTAGGAGATGAAGGTCGTAAGTACTGGGCTGACGATATTCATGACCGAGGTCAATCTCAAGACGAAGTGTTAGCGAATATTCGTCGAAGTAATGAATATAAAGCTTATCAAAGAGGTAAAGACGAAAATGTAATTCCATTACCTGGACCAGACCCTGATCCCGATCCAGCGCCTAAACCCGATCCTGATCCAGATACCGGCTTCGTTCCTTGGAATAAAGATAAGAGAAAATATGCAATCGTTGACGGCGTAAGTGCCGCAGCCTCCGCTGGTAATCGCATGACTGATGATTACTATCAGAGATTTCTACCTCAGATGAGAAAAGAAGTCATGCTTGGCATTGACGAGATTGGCGCTGCTGACAGATATCACGCGGATAGATATGAAGGTACACCGCCTGATTACGATGATCCAAAAGAATTATTTGATTATTTCAGGAATAAAGACAATAAGGAATCAACATCATATACAAGTGATTTAGAGAAACGAATTAAAGATCTAGAAGATAGATATGGAGTAAAGGACATTAAATCGACCGTATAGCAAACGATCTTGATATTTGTTTGTTAACTTGTGTATAGCAGCTATCGAATTGATTGACAGAAACTAAACTATCCAACAAGGATTGGCTTGTAGAGACTTACAAGAATGAGCTTTCACGGGAGCCAGACGACGAAGGGATGGCCTACTGGATTGCTGATATGGAAGAAAGAGGCCAGTCAAGAGAACAGGTTTTGAGTAACATCAGACTCTCTGAAGAGTACCAGTGGCTTCAAAAGCAGAAAAGTTCTGATTAAATAACATTGACCGACAGGGCTTGCATTATTTGGTTAGGTTGAGTAGCTTTTGCCAAGTAAGAGTTTGGTAATGAGTGACTTCGATCATTTCCGCGTTGAAAGAATTGCTGCAACTGAGCAGCCACAAAAACTTATATATACCGCTTTTAATACTCTTACAACTGATAGTTTTCTTCCTGAGCACAAGCAGGAAGACGAGTATGGAAGATTATTTATTGATCACTGGAAAGAATCAAAAAAGAAAAGAAAGCAAATAACAAATGAAGCTTATGCTCCCTTAAATCATCCAACTCTAACTCTACAAATCAGAGCTAATCGTTCCACAATCGAATCCTTAGATCAAATCATGTGTAGGACGATTGCTTTTGATTGCCAGTCATTGCAAGAAACTGCTGATTCTTATAGGAAAGTTGTGAGTGATAAAAAGCATCCAGTTGAGGATTGCTTCTACTCTCGACATGCAGGACTTTATTCAATTAAAGGTGAGGTCTTCGAATGGACGGAAGAGGATAAGAACATGCAATTAGCGGCTGCTTTCTCTTCTATGATTGACTACGATAACAACCGAAACAAGGGCATACCAGTTGAAGTTGCTAAGGAGTCAATATCACAAAATCTGCTAATAAACGCTACAGTAACTGCAAGTCTTAGGGATTGGCTACTTCTTTTAGAACGTGCATTAAGACTTCATCGAACTTATGAAGACAAGGCACTTCTTGATTTAATAGCAGAACAAGTTCGGAAGTTTGCTCCTGAGATTTTTGCATGGTGGTATGCAGGCTTCGACTCAATACGAGCAAGAAAAAAACAAGAAGCTTTGGCCTCATAACGAGGTCGATGCGATGAAGATATTAACTCATCTACTTTCAATCCATCAAAGCACTACTGTATTAATTGATCAACTACTAACTGAACCACAATTTAGAAAGCATGTTCCAAGACTAAGTCAGGCTGAACACATCGCAGACACCATGTTAGTCCGATTCCATCAAAAAGATTTACATGGCAAGACCCAAGCCAACGGAACTGCTCGTCAAGTTCTTCCCTGAACTCATTGATAAGAGTGTTCCGTCAGCGAATAAAGAAGCATCAAAAGAATTAAATGTAAGAGTCTGTGAGGCAATTATTGCTGACCTGATTCGTCAATTTGATACTTTATTTAGCTACTTAGGCGACGGTGCTTTAATCGTCAAGCTCGCAACCAGACATAACAAAGAAATTATTCAAAAGGAAAACTTTATTAATAAGTTCAGCCTTGAAAGAGATTTAAAAGAAGCGCAGAAAAGTAACGACGAACCAGTTATTACTTTTCTCAAGGATTGTTTAAACAAAGTTGATAATGCAGATTTTGCAGAGGAGATATGCATCATCTTTATTGATAACACAGGCGGTTCTGTTGCTGTATTGCCAAGAGAAAATCCAGCAAGGCGAATCCAGGAAATGATGGTTGAGCTGTAAAAAATGCCTGAACCAAGAAGAGTTAATAAGTGTGACCTAGCACCACCAGCCGAGGTCATCCAAGGAGCACGTTCTGTCCTAGGAACAATTGATTTAGATCCTTACTCCACGCCTGACATTAATCGAGCTGTTATTGCTTCACGTTTTTATGATCGTGACCTTGAAACTCTCGACAGCATCGTTCGTAAGGATTGGGAATGTTCTGGAGAGGGTCGAGTCTTTGTTGGAGCACCAACTGGAGCTGCCTTAACAAGACGTTTAGTTAATAAAACTCTTACCGAATACAGAACTGGACGGATTGACCAGGCTGTTTTGTGGCTTGCTCATAACGAAGCGATCATTCGTCTTCCCTGGTTATGGGACTTCCCCGTATGTATTCCATTTAGACGGCTTCGTCCTCAATGGTGGGATGACGAACTTGAAACGTTTAGAGGAGTTTCCCCTTCGGATTGGTCGGCAATTGTTTATTTGCCACCTCCAGCCAATCCTTCAATGTTCCAGTCAATGCTTTCAAGATTTCACAACGTCTTTGGATCAATGGGACGTGTTGTTTTTGACGAACACAGCGGTCGATCCGATTGGGATGAAACCTACCAAGCTTTATACAAAAAACCCTACGACTACAGGAGCTAATATGGAATATTTCACAGCTCCAGATAAGACTAGGTATCTAACCATTAGATCTGTTGTTTACGACTCGTGGATTATCTGGCAAGATGCTTTGCCATTTGATCCACAACTTAGATCCCTTCTAACTCAGGACATCTATAACAATATTGTTGAACTTGGAACTAGGGTTCATAAACTTCATCAATCATTTCCTGGATATAAAGCTTTAAGTGAATCTCCTTTTGAATTTATTCTTTGGTGGGATCCCCAAGATGAGGATGAGGATTGGAACCAAGGAAAGCGTTGTCGTTTTATGGTTAATGATTTCACTTCAGAAGAAATCACCTATTACAACACTTTAAAAAAAGGAAATAAATTAACCGTTACTCCAAAAACAACTCGCATGGTGGAGGCGAAAATTCCATTATGAATTGTTGGCACTGTCAAGACGAACTGATTTGGGGTAGCGATTCTGACGTTCCCCTAGAGAATGAAGACTTTGATTTTATAACCTTCCTAACTTGTCCTACATGCCAGTCAGAGGTTGAAGTATGGCATAAAAAATTAAGTTAACAGTCGCATAGATTTGGATGTTCTCCCGTGGCGCAGTAGTCATCATGGAATGATGTGTTTTCACATGTACGCTCTTCAGGTACACCTGGACCCATCGTAAATCCTTTAGGTAAAGCGATTCCGCCGTGATTAGTGCATCCGATTAATAACGGTGCAAGTAATAATAATTTCTTCATGTACCTAGTGATGGATAAATATCTTTCTTCGCATTCCATACCTCACGCTTTGCGCCGTAGGCATCTAAGTCTTCTTTAAATAATTGATTATCAGCAGCTTGCTCAGCAGATCTTCTATTTAAAATACTTAGGCCACTTCCTCTATCAATTGATTTTCTCCCCCCAGTACTACCTCCATAGTTCTGAGCATGGTGATTAATCGTTCTTGCTCGTGCTAAATGCCTTTTCACTAAAGCATTTTTCCTGTTAGTGAGTCCCATGATTTACATCAATAAGCAATAGTTTTTCAGGCCAATCATCTTTCGGGATGTACTTGATCATTAGATAGAAATGCAAGTTATGGATCAAGGTGTACATGTAGATAACTGTCTCATGAGATAACCCCTTAACCTCAAGCAATGCCCCGCAAAGTGCGTAGCCTTCCAACATTTGACGCTCCATGACAGCAAGAGTGAGAAGCTTAGCTTTCTGATCATGCTCTTGGTCGTTCAATATGCTTGCTATATCTGTATCTACTTATTATCCTAGAGCAAATCACCATAAAACATATAGTGAAAACACGCTTTGATCTTATGCCTTGGAGGGCTGTTGCAGAGATTACAGATGTTCTTTCACTAGGTGCAGAAAAATATTCAGCAAATAACTGGTGCAGAGGTACTGAATGGGGGCGATATTTTGCAGCTTTATGTAGGCATATTTTTGCTTGGTGGCAAGGAGAAGATCTTGATCCAGAAACTGGAAAATCTCATTTAGCTCACGCAGGCTGCTGCTTAATTTTCTTAATGGAATATCAAAGAAATAAATGGGGAACTGATGACCGTTTTACTGGACCAGATGGTCAACAATTCACTAAAGACGATGGTCTGATTTCTAATACTTTTAACATAGAACTATACGAACAAATTAAAAAAGCTGATCCAATTGATTTGGGCTTAGATTGATGCATCAAGACCTTGCTTCTAATTGTCAATGCAATCACTGCAAAGAGATAGAAAAACAAAAAGATCGGCTTGCATCCTGGCAATCTAGGCGTATGAAATTCAATCGTTTCATTGAGGAAAAAGCTGTAGAAGTCAAGCCTGAGCTAGGACTCTGATGCTCTTTGTTTATTGAGTTGCTTGATTTTATTCCACCAATATTCTTTCTCAGAATCAATAATCCACGGTGAATGATAGTTGACATAAGCTTCTTTCAACTGATCTTCAAGACTGACTTTATCTTTCAATATTTTATTGACGTGGTTTTCTGCTTCTCTTGGGCATTTGTTTTGTCAAAGCTTCTATTCCTTCAATACCAAGTTGACTAATCCTTTGTTCTAATTCTTTTGCTTTTGCTTCGTTAGCCATGTTCATCTGACTAATCGCAGGATTCATTGCTGGCACTTCTGGAGGTGCCATCATTGGTTGCTGCCTTTGTGCTGGTGGTAGTGGAGCATTCTGAACCATTTGTGCAACCAGAGGCGGCACTTTGCTGATTGCGTCTTGAACTTCTGTTCTAGGAATCAAGTCAGGTATTACCGTTTCAATCGCTTCAATTCTTCTCGTGATCTCAGTTGGGTCGCTCTTATTATTTTTAAAACTGATAGACACAAACTGCCCCGTAGCAAGTCCGACCACTACACAAGCAGCGCTAGTGATAAAAAGTTCCATAAACTATGTCGTTCGCTTTGTAATCTAGTGTATATAACTTTGAAATGCTTCGATCTAATCTTCTTTGTCTAAGACGATTGACTCCATGTCTAGTTCTTCGAAGCTATTCGATTCGAAAATATCTTGTATCTGCTCGTCATCTTCATCTAAAACATAAGAATCTGACTCCTCTTCCAATGGGATGTAAGCTCCACCTTCATTGAATTTAAAGACATATCCAGCTTCTTTGCTAGATGCAAGAAAGATTTGCTTCTGCCTGAACTTGTCCTCCCAGCACCCTAACAATTCTTCGATAAGTCGATCCCTCGACATGTCCCTGCTCTCTATCGCAATCCTGTGAAGCATGAACTTCTGTTCTTGAGTTAGATCTGGAATCATTGGCTTTAGTTCCTGATAAACACCATAGATCAAATAGATCTTGATTTGTAGGTGTAATCCATGTTTGTATTCTGGCGGCTCTCTCGGTTGTAAAGAACGTTTGTTCTTCATACCAAGCCATCCAATCACGAGACGATCCTTTCGCCTGATTGCACGGGTGACAAGCTGGTACGAGATTCGTACGAAAGCTATCTCCCCCAAAAGCTTTTGGTTTTACATGATCAATAGTTAAGTGAATCTTAACGCCTTTGTCGTGAGTAGTGCCGCAGTATGCACAACAACCCCATTCGTCTTTAATTGATTGTCTGAATCTCCTCAAAGCATTGCCTTTTGAGATTTCAACTAAACCGAATCGGTAGTTCTCCCAGTGTTCTGGTATCAAAAACCATATTCAAGTACTCCAAGACTAAACAGAATTGGTCGTCTACTAAAAATATTCCATTTTGAAAATGTCTACAATTAAGAGTATCCCCTACAAACTTATGAAGGTTATAAAGATCATTGCTATTACTAGCATTGCGATCAACATATCGATTATTGCTGGAACTGTAGGAGCTTATTTATATGTAAGAACTCCTGCTGCTCAGGAGAAAATCAAGAAAGCATTAATCAAAAAATTAACACCAAATATCGAAAGTCAAATTGGCAAGTCAATGCCACAAATTCCTGAGATACCTGAATTCACTGGAGGAGCTGTTCCGCTTAAGCTCTAGTCGTGTCAAAGATACGAGAGATCAAGATAACAAATATCGATGTTCCTGAAATACCGAACTGGGCAATATCAATACCAGAGAGCCTGCCAATCCTCTCACCTGTTACACAGCAGCAAATTACAGGTCAGATAGGTTTTCCCATTATGGACGTTCCAGGCTGCGTAGAGGCCAGGGAAACGTCTAATAATGAGAATCTAGTTATCGATGCTGAGAATACGAATTTACTTCTGTGTGATCCAGGTCAGCAGCCTTCATTCACACCGATGGATTACAGCCCCGACAGTACTCCGCCTGTCGCGAAGAACGTGATGCTGCCTCCTCCTCTTGATCAACCGAAGTCAGAGAATAAATCAACTAACAATAATATCTCTGAAGGTGGTATTAATCCCACTGGAGGACCGCAATTACCAGCACCTAGAACACCTGATCCATGTCCCAGACCAGATGATCCGCCCATAGGCAGTAAGGGCAAGTTTGGTACAGCTCGTGTCGAATCCTATTACCGAGATGCTTCGGGAGAATGCAAAATAAATTGGACAGCAGAGAAGCCACAGGACGTTGCTTTTACATATCTGCCCCCTCCTCCCGTCGCCCTTACGACAGCAGCAATAGCAGCCACAGCAGTAACCAGTTCTGTGTTGATTAAGCCCCTATCGGATGCCTTACTCAAGATCGTGAAACCCCTTACTAAACGTCTGGTTAAACGTGTGCTTAGTCGTCTAGGGAAGAAGCCCAAGGTGCTTTCCGTTCGTGAACGTCGATTAGAACAGAAGGCTCTAAAGAAATAGATGCGTCTTGTTGTATCTCTTTATCTGGTTTGCTTGATTGGATTTGCTCTTGTTCTGTTATTGCTTCTCCTTTTTTAATGTTGATTTTATGTGAATGATCTGGAACTGATGAAGGATAATTAGCAACGGAAATATCAGAGCACACAGGATAATATTGGGAATCCCTAGAATGAGATATACCACTCTGCTTCAGAGTTCCGCAGTGTTTGAGTCTTGAGATTTCGTAGTCCAGTACCTTTAAATTTAATTCAGCTTTACGAAGAGCAATCTCTGTACTGGCTGCTTCTTTGCACAGTCCTTGTAGCCTTGAATCTAAGGGCTTAGACCATTGGATAGTTAGGCCGTAGTTGAGCCCGTGATTGTCCTTCTGCTGAGTTAATACTTCCTTCTGGAATAACACACTCCCTGGATTATCTGGAGCACCGTCACCATCAATATCCCTCATATCATAAACATTTTCCTGATACGAACCTGTAAATGGTCGTTTAATATTGTGGCTCAGTCCGACGTATGGAGATAATGTCATAGTCTCTGCTTGACAGACCACACCGTTTTGACCAAATGTTGAGTTGATAAAATTTCCAGTCAAAACCTGGTATGCATTCACAGTTGCTGAACCACTGGAATTTGCAACGGGATTAGAAGTAGCCGATACACCACCGACATCTGCTCGTACATTTATTGGTAATAAAAATAAGCTGAGAAGCCCTGCTATTACTGGCTGAACACGCTTGAACTTACAATCGTTGTTTCGATCTCGGATGTGCGAGTTATGGTGGTGCGATTTCGAAGTGATGGTCCTTGATAACTTTGCGTCATGGTAAAGGTTCCGCCTGGCGTAGTTAATGACCAATTGGGTGCAGTATTCAAATCTAGCCCTGTCCATGTGGTTGTACCACCTGAAGTCGTCGTATGATTAATTGTAGTTAAACCTGTTGGATTTATGTGACCCGTACTGGGTTCTATTCCTGTACCAGAAACACTATAAACATATCCAGAATTATAATCTTCTGATACGATTACTTCCGATATCACTTGACGCTGAGTTGTAGTCGAGTCGAGTTTTCCGCTCGTATAGTTGGGCACAACTGGCACACTATGACTAGCTTTTGTCCAGCTAAGTAGGATAAAAATTAAACCAATTAATCGCTTCACCCTAGCGTATGGATAGCTCCTGAACGTGTTGTGCAATCGCAGTAGTACCCGCTCCTCCTCCTACTATCGTCGTCGTACCACCTCCGACGGAAGTTAATGTTCCAGCCAAAGTACCCTTGGTACCACCAGCGAATACCGTGGTATCTCCGTATGAAGGAAGGGATTGCACCTGTCCAGTTGTGGTGGACACCGTATTACCACTATTCAATGTAGCTATAGGGTCTCCCTGTAAGTACGAATTACTGAAACTGAAGCTCTGTCCCGCTGTATGTATACCAAAATTACCCATAACCCCTGTAGGTGAGGCAGTTGCGCTGCCAGCAGTTAGACCTGAGAAGGTATCGTTATTTCCTGAACCAACGGCGATATTACTTCCACTTACCGATATAGTTGACGGCACCCGTTTTGAAACCGTTGAAGCGCCGTGTACTTCTAATTGAATAGAGGACTGTATTCTATGATGAATCTCAGCACTAACTGGTCCTGATATCGACAATAATCCTATTAAAACAGCGAGCCGTTTCATCATTCAAATGGTTGATTTACATATATCGTAGAGAATTTTGAAATCCTAAAGATACGCTTTACTAATGTTGGTAGCGAATCCTACCAAGGTCGTCAAACTAGCGATTACTGCTGCGGCTCCGATAACCCATTTCTCTACTACTTTCAAGCGCTCTCTAAGGTCTGCTTGCTTCTCTTCTAGACGCTCAATCTTAAGCTGCATCACTGTGATCTTGACCTCCTGTGAGGCATCAAGATTTAATCCAGAATCCGACATTAACTATTTTTAGTTGGCTTCTCTGACTCTACTAACTCACCACCGACAATGCGTATTGGAGTTTGAACTCGAATTACGGATTCATTGTTATTTTGCATAGCAAGAATTTTTAAGAGTTTTTCTTCCGTAAGTCCACCATTGTTGGACCCTCCTTTCTTCTGGTTAGCAGCCTGGATGCCAAATCCAGCCAGGATACTTCCCAGGAGCGAGGCCGGGAAAGTCGGATCGATATTTCCCTGTTCAGGGATTGGTATTATTGTTGTTCCAAACGTCAACTTCTCAGGTAGACGAACGTAGGATAATGTCAACATGGTCATTGACCACCCAAGGACCAAGCACTTGATTGAAGCAGCAAGCAAATCATGCCATAGAGGCTCATCCTCTTCTTCCTGCTTTTTCTTCTTCTTAGCTTTTGCAGCCTCAGCTTTCTTCTTTTCCTCTTCTGAAAGCTTTTGCCTTGTTTCTGCTTCTGTCATTTAAGTCTGTACGCTCTGTCTAGTCTAATTGTTGTTAAATGGCAGATATGTCGTACACTACATTCACGAATCAAATTAGTAATGGCTGAACCTTGGGTTACCAGTAAAGAATGTATCGAACACCTGTGTGTAAGTAGAACCACTTTTTATGGCCCATATCAGCAATACTTCAATGAGGGTATAGATTTTCGATATAAAAATCCCGTTAAAAGACACCAAAAAGTTTGGAAGCTTAGTGCTGTCGAAAAAACGATCAGTTCAAGTTCAAGAGTCCTGATGAGAAGAGCAAGGACAATAAAATGACTAGTTCCTTCTTTTCTGACCATCAACAAGATTTTCATTTTTCAAAATCTGGAATTCCCCTTCACATGCTTGACGACATTCAATATCAAGAATTTGCAATGGAATTCCCTGATGAAATTAAAGAACCAATTATTTATTCATCTGTCCAAGAATTCTTTTACGCCACTATTCCTACTGATGGCGATCCAGAAGCTCATTACTAATCATGCCTGAAACCAGAATCAAATTCACAATCAAACCAGACGGAACTTACCAAGAGGAAGTGATTGGTGTCACAGGTCATGCATGCACTCGTATTACTCAGCCAATTGAAGAAGCTGTTGGAGAAGTAACTAATCGAAAATATCTCTCTGCCTTTTATGTAACTGATTCCAATCCTCAAGAGAAAATGATTGAATTAATGGAAGAAGAAGATTGGAGAGGATGTTGCAGTACCTTTGGTTGTGCTCTTTAAGCTGCCCTTAAGTCAGGAATAACAATACTGTCAATATCTTTATCAATCAATTTTCTTTGATCAATCCATCTTTGATATTTCTTCTCGTGAGTAACACGATCATGTCCCATAGCTTTCGCCCTCGACTCGATTGGAATATTTATTTGATTTGATGTTGCTAAAAATATGGCCCAAGAATGGCGTAAATCATATGGTTGAGCAGTCATCATGCTTGAAGTTTTCTGACCATTTTTTCCTGGGACATAACCTCTGAATTCAGGCATCTTCCTAATACCTTTCTTCCACCAACCAATGGTGTTTTTATTAAACCAATTTCCAAGGTCTGAGTTTTTCTGTCCCTCCCATCGACCTGTCGATTCATATAAGGCTGGGTCTGTTACTGATATTATTATTGATTTGTTATTCATATCAGTAATCACTGGAGGGCTAAATTCTCTGAGCATGCTTTGATATTTTTTCAAGTTTTCTAATAACTTATATTTCTCAATCCAATGCATATATATAGGAAATGTCACGCGATCTTCTTTTGATTTTGTCAATCTTCCAGGGACGAATAGAAAGTTTTTCCTGTCTTCCTTGATGTACCAAAGTTCATGAGGTCTAAGCCCATAACAACAGAGCATTGCTAATGCCCAGCACTGCCAATCGTAATCATCTATGTACCGATCAAAATATTTTTCAGCTTCTTGCATTTCTACAACTGCTCTAATCTTCGTATTTTCAGTTTTCTGTAATCCTTTATTCTTGGCTCTAATGGCTTCGTTATGTATCCTACGAATTGCCTTTAATTCTTCATCAGGAAGCCAGTAAGGACATTCTCCAGACTCCTGCAAAAAATATTTCTGTATTTGACTTAACGTATCAATTCGATGGCAAAAAGTTTTTTGAGCAGGCTTCTTTTCATAAACCCATAGTTTTATTTTTGTCCAACGAAATGGAACATTTTGTTTCTCTAAAGAATTTAAATTACCAAAGAAGTTTTTATTCGTAGAGAACTTATTTCGAGCAGTTAAGAACGCTTTTACTTTCTTATTTAGCTCACCCCATTTACCTGACTTTGGCGTTGATTCTTCTTCATTAAGAGACCAATCTTGTTGACCTAGATCAATGATTCTGAGGAATATTTTTTGGCAATCTGACTCAACATCGTTTCTATATTTTTTAAGTGGAATTCTAGTGTTACGTGTTGGATCTAGACCGTCACGCACATAAATGGAATTTGAATTGCTTCTTTTATAGAACTTCCACCGCGTTTCAGGAAATGCATTGAGCTTTTCAATGTATTGGTCGATTGCAACAATTTTTTTCGTCATTTTCCTAACCCGACGCACGTGAAAACGTAACCCGAAGATCTGAAAACTGACCACAAAGCTGACCACAAAGGGTCAAAATGACCACGAAACTGACCACGGATTTGATACTTACTTGCACTCTTTGATACAGGATTGACAGGTTGCATCTGTTGAACGTGTTGCCTGAGATCCCTTTATAGCACTGATATACAATAAAAAAACCCCTGCCGTAACAGAGGTTTAAAAATTGGTGGCGGGGGCAAGATTTGAACTTGCGACCTTCGGGTTATGAGAACGTCGCCAGAGGGGTAAAAGCATTGGTATCACAGGGTTGCAAAGCTATTTTGACCACGGATTTGTGACCACATTTCGGCTCACTCGTAGGGCCAGCAACCCGAAGAACTTTACTACGCTCTACCCCACGCAAGCTGCAACATCCCTTTATCGTCATCATCGTCATCATTGTCATCATCACGAACGTCGTAACCAAGGATGTATGTCACTATCGCCACGCATACCAAAGGGATAAATGGAAAGAAGATGGCGAACTGGACAATACCTGGGTCTGAAAATTCATACATTTAAATACCTCCTAGTTTGTTTAATTTTCTAAGTGTTTTGTTTGATTTTTTAATTAACTTCTGAGCCTTTTCTCTTGACGTACATTCCTGAGCTTTAGCCGCTAATTTAATAAGTTTCTTGTATTGCTTATTGATACTTACATGACCTCCACTAATTCTTGGTTGGGCTGATTAATTGCATCGGCAGCTACAACTCCACCAGCACCAGATGCGATTGCTGCCAGCAGTAACTCAACAGGAAATCTTCCAGCAACTCTTCTTCTATTTACACTTCCAGGTAATGCTCCTTGTTGTGAATATGGAATTTTAGTTGTTGCTAACTGCTCTAAAAGATTCCTCTGATATACCTTTCTTGAATAAGGACTGGATGGATATTCAGGAACCTGAAGACCTAAAGCCTTCATTTGATCAATCGAGAGATATGGAGATGGTTCTTTACTTCTAAGTGAATCTAATGTTGGACTAATTCCAGGAATATTTAGCTGAGTATGAACTGCATTTTGTTTCTTTGCTGCAATCTGAGCTGAGATTCCGTCTAAGAAATCTTGCACTCTTTTTTGTCTTACAGCTTCACTTAAAGGAACTTTCCTTTCAAATTCTTCTGCGCCTTGCCATACAGCCATATCAAACTAAAAACGCTAGTGGACCCATCGCGGCAAATAAAGCTGCTTTTTTCCATGCGGGTGCTTCTTTATATCCAGATCCAATACCACCTTTCTTCTCCTGCTCAGTCTCTGCGATTTCTGGTGCATCCTCTGATTCAGGTGCATTAATAACACTTTCAACTGGGCGAGGTTTATCCTCTCTAAGCTTTGAAGCACTCATGAAACCACCGAGTGTTCCCAATAATCCTGCTGCTGCTGCCATTCGATAACTATTTCTAAGCTTCGCGGCTGTGTCTAAAGGAACTGTTCTTCTTCCAGTGGGGATATTAGATGCCTCTCTTCTCTTGTTATAGAAATCTCTGACTGTTTCAGTTGAGCCTTCTTCTCGGCTTCTTCTATCCATCACCGCTCTAATTACATTCCCCAGATTTTCATCTACGTTCTGCCTGAGAACGGGGTCTGCCGCTAAGACTCCACCTGCTCCTAATGCACCTCCCATTAATGGCAATGCCTGAGTAGCCACGTTTACTGGTATTTCTGCTGAGTTATAAAATTTATCTGGTCCAGTAACTAAATCAGCTCCACCTCCGACACCTGCAAATACATTTCCCAACGCACTAAGACCTACTAGATCTATTACCGCAGGATCGGCGGCTGCATATCTGAATCTATTTACGTCCAAAACAAAAGAAGATACCGATCATTCTTTATTTTAGATGAATTTATTTTCGAAAAGTTTATTTAATAGGGGTCTTAACTCATGCTCTGGTGGGTAATGTCTCATAATTGCCCTTGCTTCTCTTCTGACTTCTCTAGGAATCCTTGGTGTTTCCTTAGTATTAGTCAAACGAAGAAGGAAATCCCTGACACCCACTATGGCTTCGAGCTGTTGATTTGGCTGACTAATTCTGAGCTTCATCTTGCTTAAAAACGATCTTTTTTGCGTTGTCTCTGACCTCCAACCCCTCCCTTACATTTTTAATGTGCCAATTATTGGACATATCTTGGACAATTTCTCGACCCAACTCCAAAGCAAAGTCTTCTGCTAACCCT
>Ga0208158_1000170_pt1 | contig 28129 bp, 14 predicted proteins | sample 8_EtaG_FD_184081 | JGI IMG/M metagenome (GOLD analysis project Ga0208158, IMG submission 184081) | Marine viral communities from the Subarctic Pacific Ocean - 8_ETSP_OMZ_AT15162 metaG (SPAdes) (version 2) | ecosystem: Environmental > Aquatic > Marine > Oceanic | place: Pacific Ocean | collected...
AAGGACGTTGAGAAGGACGGCATCAGCCGAGTTTACTTCCTCGACACGGACTACCTATACTTCTCCACGGCAATCCCGACTCAATACTTCGAGTCCGGTATCGAGACAGGCGACCCGTTCGCTATCAACCGTCTCGGTCAGGAAGGGCTATACCGAACCATGGGCGAGGTATGGACTACCTTCTTCCGCGCACAGGGGAGTATTCGGGACTTGTCCTGATGGAGATAACAAGAACAATACGGAGATGATGAAAAATGGCAACAGTAACCTCACACACACAACTGACAGTAACAACCACCTATCTGGACATACCTATAGGTGGAAACAGTCCCGGTGCACCTGCGACAGTTCCTAATGCAGACGGCACTGTTGGTGACAACACAGCATGGCTATCCGGCACAGCGGCAGCAGGGACATACCCCGGTGCTCTTACAGGATTCCAAGCAGTGAACTCCAGCAGCAACGAACCAGTCAGTGGACTTCGACTAATCTCAGTCATGGTCACTGGTGATACAGGCACAACTCAGAAGTTCGCAGTCAATGCTTACGACTCAAGCCTGAGCCGCATCTATGCACTTATCAACTTGACAAACAACACTGACACTGATGAATCATTAGCAGCAGCAGCGACTGTTGTAGCCCACGAAACTGGTGAACTAACCTTCACAGTCGGTGGCGCTACAGACACGACCTTGATTACGCTAATCGCCGGTTGAAGGTGACAATACATGCCTATTGTGACTTACATTGGTCGCTCCCATGTGCGTCGGGCTACAGACCCTAAGATGCGCGATTGGGAACAGAACCGTCCAGTTGACGTTACATCTGCTTGGCTCGACCATTACCACCCTCGCCTTGATGAGATTAACTTCCGCATCGAAGGTTGGACTGCTACAGAAGCAGAAGAGCGTAGTGAAGACCTTGGCAATGATGGAATCCCTGATGAGGGCTGGTCCCGTAAGGATATTCAGAACTGGCTCGCTACTTATGACATCAAGCCCAAGGGCTATGCAACAAAGTCCACACTACTCGAACTCGTCGCAACTGTTATGAGTCCAGACGGAGTGGCAGAGACAGAAGAACTCGTAGCAGAGTCCGCAGAAGAAGAAGAGTGATTTGAATGGCAGTAACTATTGACACCCGACCTACCTATTTTGGTGACCGAATGATTGTAACAGGCTCATATGCCGCTACTGACACAAGTATTAACCTGAGTGGTCTTCTTGTAAGTATTGATGCAGTTATCATTAACTCTGCACTCGCACAGGTTAAGCATCAGGATGTTGACATTGCAAATGGAACCTCCTACGCTGCTGTGAGTGCCCCTCTACATGACACCTTCACCTTCAGTGGCTCTACTATTACGGTCAACCCACCCTTTGCTGGCATGGATACCGCTGGTGGAACTTTCCTTGCGATTGGTCGCCGCTCTTGAGGGCGGTGATTTAGATGGCAAAGTCAGTTACAATTCTTGGGCCTTTTCCGCCAAAGAACTTTGCTGACACTACATTGAGAACAGCAATCGCTACAGACATTAGCACCGCTATTGGTGGTAATACTTGTGTATCTTGTGACCCACATACAGTGCTTGGAAACATCTACATCATAGTGACTACAAGTTGAGAGTGAGTGGTATGCATGGGTTTGGAACTTCACACAATTGAGTTTTCAGACATCGAGCGTATGCAAAAACAAGCAATCCGTTCTGATGTCAACCTTGACCTTGGTGCAATTGCTGACGAAGAACGTCCGCTACAGGGCGTTGTGAGTGAGCAACGTAATCGAAATACCGAGGCCGCTGACATCCTTAACATCGGTAAAGGGACACGTTGTCAACACTGCGGTATGCTCCACTTCTTATGGCGAGAGACATGTGGTGCATGTAAGCGCCCTATGGAATACAACCTTGGTCACCGAGACGAGGAGGCAAGGGAGTAGATGCCAGTTGTCTTTAGTCCCGGTGAGCCTGAAACGCGGCCTCTCGACCCTACTGCAATTGTCTATACCACTGCTCAAAAAGTTGCTGACTTCCTTGCTATTGGTCCTCAAGACGCTGTGCTTGTCGCTGCTGATTCTGTTTCTGACGGCGTCTATGTTACTGGCGCAGATTACCGCACAATAGGATTTGAAGTTGGGGATACCATTTTCATTTACAGTGATGCAGACCCTCTTGGATTGGAGAAGACCATCACTGCTATTTCGAACGGTGGAGCAAGTGGTGTGAAACTCGCATTCACTGGTGGGTTCACTCACGCTGATTATCAAGCAGCAGACAATGCGTATGTCCAGAATACATCCTCATTCTCCAATGGAGCAGTAGGACGACAGCGTGGCATGACGAAGGCAATTGTTGAGGCTCGTATTAAGGAAACTCAGGATAAGATAGATAATATCACACATAATGCTTGGCGACCCTACCTTGTGAGTGCAGAATACATCAATTTTGACACATACAAGCCTTATCGCCGACGATATTACACAGATTATGTCGGGACAACCCCACTTCTTTTCCGCAATGTCCAGCAAATGTTGCGTATTGAACTATGGCAAGGTGACGACTACCGTGAGATTTGCGGTGCTGAGGCTCGTATCAAAATCCCTGAAGATGTTAGGGCTATTAGCGGCTCGATAGTTATGTCTCCGGGTAATGGAACTGCTGCTGTTCTCACTGCTGGCACTGGCACTGGGCAGTGGCGTGCTGATTTTGACGCTACAACTACTGCACAAAATCTCGCTGACCTCATCAACAAGGAAGACCGAGTTAGTAAAGCAGCAGTAGAGTTTGCATCTGCATTTACTCTTGAAGGCTCAACAAGCAACGTCGCTGTCCACAATGAGTTCCTTGCATCTGCAAACGCGGACTACGGAACAGGTGTTGTAAAGTTGACAAGCATGAGAGCCGTAAAAGGTGGCGAGTCATGCTCGATAGTTGTGACAGATAGTAGTGTCACACTGTCACAAACTCAGGTGAACACTGCAACTTTCAGTAGCCTTGACTCAACTACAATTAACGTAGATTCAACAAGTGGCTTCGCGAAGGCAGGTGTTTGTGTAGATGCCAGTGGTGATGTCTTTCGATACACTGGAACGACTGCAACATCCTTCACCGGCTGTGTTATCGTCGTGGGTAGCGCTCTCAGCGATATTGGCGGACAAATAACACAACATACTCTTTTGGTAGACCTTCAAGGTGGAAGTAGTAGTGGGGATGTAGGACGCCTAAGAGATTGGTGGCTCGACCACGAGGAAGGCATTGTCTACTTCAACAACTCATATCCCTTCTTTGAGTGGAACGCTGTCAAGGTTGCTTACATCTATGGAGAGCGATATTTGGAAAAGGCGATAGAAGAGGCTGCGACTAAGATGGTTGCTGCTGACTTACTGATGTCTGATGACCGCAGCGTCCTCATACCTGAAGGCACACAGAATGTAGACATCGGAGCAAAGGTGCAACTTTTACGTCAAGAAGCAGAGGCCATATTGAGACGCTACACGGAGATTGTGGTGTTTGAATAATGGATAAGCGGAGTATGATTGACGACATCTTTCGAGATATGATGAGCGATTACAGTAAATCCAGCGTCCAAGAAGAATTGAAAGAAGTCCTTACTAAGATGCCAGCAGATTTCAGAGACACTGTAGAGACAAGAGAACTCAGATTGGAAGGAATCGAGAAAGAGGGAGATGGATATTTCAGAGACAGAAAGCCTGTGCCTGATGAAATCCTTGAACATGTCATGAACAGGGTGGATGAAGTTATGCTCACAACCTCTCCTTTGCTCTACGAATATGGGTTGGTTTATCGTGGTGGAGTCCTTCTACCTGATAAAGCAGCATTGATGCGGGGTGATGAGTGATGGTCGCGACATTCGATGAAGCACTCACATCTGTCCTCAACACTCTCAGTGATTGGAATCGTGGTAACACAGACAACATCAAACCAGTAATCGCTGACATTGCTACACTCACTCCTGAGCGCGGTAAGCGTCTCGATATGTCCCGACAGGACTTCGTTATGTGCTACGAGACAGCGCACAACGAAGAAACTCCTGAACTTCTCTACGACTTTGTCACCACGCGGGTGAACATCACGATTGACATCCGCACATCGCGAAGTCGAGAGCATCTGAAAAAGATGGAGAATGAGGTGCGACGCCTCGTTCATCTGAAGAGAAAAGGCGACGGAACCAACTTCGACCGAATGGTGTTCAAAACACGCACGGATTTGTCCGATAGGACGAAAATGTATTTTAGAATGACCTTTCAGACCGAAGTTGTTATCTTCGCGGAACTTATCCCATGAGGTGTAGAGCATGCCATCCACAGTATACAAGGGCGATTTGACCGAGATTTCCTTCGGTCACGAGACAGGTTTAGTGTTGACACATAATTACAATTCATCATCGTTCACGTTTACACATACAAGCACTGATAGCACTGCTGGAACCAGCCTTATTACACTAACTAATGGTGCTGCATCTACTCCGGTTCAAAGTGGAGTGCTCAAGTATCCAATCGGTATGCTCGTTGGTGCAAAATTAAGTATTATTGGAACTAACAGTTACACTGCTGATGATAACGCTGCTACTGGGAAACAATTTACTGTCGTCGCTCAAACATCAACTACTTTTACAGTTACACCTAAACTTTCTACAGCCACATCTACCGCGTCATCAGGGACTGATGCTCTTGTCTTCCATTCTTTCGCTCTTCCTGCTCTCGATATAGACAGTGGGTATAACGCCGCAGCCAATAACAGCAGTGAATCTGTTCTTACAGACCAGTTCCTTGGTGTTACGACTGCTGTGACGTTACCTGAGACAAGAGTAGACCTCAAGCGTTACCATGTTGTTGGGCTTGGTCGTGATGTCTCGGTGCAAGTTCCGGGTCGCTTCATCAATGAAGGTGGCTCCTTTGAAGTCAACATGCACAATCCTCGATGGCTCTACTACTGCCTTGGTATGGAAGCAATAGATGTAGGAACTGAATATGATACTCTTTGTGATGATAATGATTATCTTTTGAATGGAGCAGTGTCTGCTGGTGCATCTCTTCTTGTTTTTAATAGTTCAAGTGCTGCTACACCTACATTCAAAGCAGGTTCATCCGCTGTTGCGGCTGGTGATTATGTTATCATTAAAGATACCACTACTGAGAGTATAGTTTCTTTCAAAGAAGGTGATAGTGATTCTTTCACAGATTCTACTTGTGATACTGACCATACACCATCAGGTGGTGATGCTACTGCATTTGGTGGTAATGCAAAAATCATTCAAATGGATTCTACTGCACTTCTCAAGGTTGGGATGGCAGTATCAGGCACTGGTATTGCCGCTGGCTCTGTAATTACTCAAATTGATAGTGCTACGTTATTCAGAGTAGACCTTGATACAACCGCAAGTAATAGCAATCAAACGCTTACATTCAGTAGCACTTTTGGTGCATCAGCATCTAATATTTACTACAATACGACAGAAAAAAGTGAAATCCGTCGAATTGTTTCTATTGCTCAATCAAGCGGCGCTGGTCAAATATTCCTTGATAGCCCGTTATGTTTCAGTCATGCTGATGATACTTCAATTCGCTTTGCTCGATTTAATGAGCATACTGCATCCACAGGCACTCTTATCAACAATGGTGGCGGATACTCGGCAACTCACACAAGTGCGATGACTGTAGATGGTGTTGACGCAAGAGAGCAATTCGCTATTGGTGATACTGTTTTCAATGCAAGTAAGCAAAGAGTAGGTGTTGTGACCGCAATTGGTAGTGCGACTTCAATTACTATTGGTGGTGGAACTCTTATTGACGTTGCTGATAATGAACATCTTTACAATCATTCACGACATGGAAGTCCTGATAGATTATCTGATGGGACTTTGACTAACCCTGTGACTCGTCTTCTTTATTCACGTAGCCATGTGCCATCTTTCGCAATGGAAGTCAGTATTCGTCGTCGTGATAATCAGGCTGATGATGGGACTACCGCCGAAGTTGTAGATGGTGGAACTTCTGATGCGAAGCAGTTGACTCGTTTGTTCCGTGGATGTAAAGTCAAGGAGTTCTCTTTGACTGCTGATACAGATGCGGCACTTCGCCTCTCTGTTGGTTTTGATTCTGCTCTCTGTTATACAGACACAGGTCGTCTTGAAGACGCTAACAAAGGTGACCGATACAATACGCATCGCATCTTTGAGGATACTGCAAACACAGACATTACGCGAAAAGAAGCAGGTATCGCTGTTGGCACTCAAAAGCCATACATGTTCTACAATGGAACCATCACAGTTGCGGGAGTCCAGATTGGACAAGTTGTATCTTTCACAGTCACTGGAACCACTGGTGTGCAGCAATTCTACACCATAAACGGTGCACCGATTGCTGATGCGGCTACTGACCAAGTTCCGTTTGCTGGTGCTCGTAATGCAAGTATTGCTGTTGAAGGTCAGACAGAATACATGGCTGACTTAGAAATTATCGTGGATGACCCTGTGTTTTACCACAAGATGCGGCGTGCTGTAGACCACGATGCTACAACTACAAACATGATTAAATTATCATTTACAAAGGCCGGTAGTTCCGGCACACGTGAGAGCATAGACATCTATCTCGATGACTACGTCATCACTGAGGCTCCACTCCCTATCCCTGAAGACAAGGGACCAATTCGCGCACCGCTCAAGGTCATGCCCAAAGCAATGCGTGTGGTTTCAACGGATACTCTATTCCATTGCTGAGGTGAAAAGATGATGCCAACGCCCCGTGAACGTGTCTATCACTTCCGGCGTAAGACCGCTCAAGGATACGGCGAGTGGTTTGCACAGCGTATGGGGGTTGAAGGAGAGATTCTCATTTCTCATCGCTCTCGTGATTTGATAGAAGAAGCCGTGCTTTCCCAAGCCTCAGTATATAAACCAGCAGCAAAAAGCCCTGATAGTGATGCGAACGAGACAGATGTGACACCTGAAACTGTCACAGATGTCACAGTAGAAGACATCCCTGACTCGGCAGAGTTTCCCAATGACATTTCCTACGATGCTATGACGCTCGTTGAACTCCGTGAGGAGTGCAAGCGTCGCGACCTCCCGTATTACGGGACCAAGGCTGAAGTCGCCCTGCGTTTGCGGCGCGACGACGAAGGTATCGAGGAAGCAACCACGGCTGAGTCCGAGGCCCCCGCTGATGAAGCGGCTGCCGAAGAACAGCCGGATGCCCCCGACGAAGAGTCGGCTGTAACCGAGGTGGAAAATAATGCCAGTAGTGGACAAGAACAAACTGTTGAGACAAACGAATGAGACAAAGCATACAATCCCGATTGACCCTGATGACCCTGATGCGGTCATGGAGGTGTGGATTAGGGATATTTCATTCTTCGATATACAACGAGCCACACAGGAACTTTTCGACATCGGTGGAGGAGGCGAACTTAGCCTCAACCTCGAAGCATATTGGCGCTTCGCCTTTACCAGTTGGATTATGAAGACCAACCCTACTCTCTCTACTGATGAGATTTTGAATCTCAAGGGTGATGTTGGGAACGCAATCTCCTCTCTACTCCCCAGTCCTGATGAACTTGCACAGACCGTGCAAGGGGGGTTTACGAAGGGCGACAGCGCGTAGTCGAGGATTTCCTCGCACGCAAGGCTGTCAATAGCCCCGAAGATTTGGTCCTACAATTGGAATTGTGGGCTTACATGGTAGCAAAGCACTACGGAGTATCACTAAAGGAAGTAGATGAAATGAATCCAGATACTTTCCGCCGTTCTCTCGTATGGGCGCTTGTTGCGCGTAAGGAAGAGGAAAAGGCGAATAAGCGGCAACGCCAAGAGGCAAAGAGTGGCGGGCGAGAGACAGTGAGCGTTGACTACTCATTCCTTGACAGGGAGGACTTCTGATGGCTGGAATCGCAACACTGGCTGGCAGCCTCAGCACGCTTGGCACTCTTTCGCAAAGTGTCTCATCTACGTTCAGTTCCCTCGGCTCAGTATTTAGCGGGGCTATGAACACTGTCAAAGAAGCGTTCATGAACATCTGGAATACAATCAAAGAGAAGTATGAGCAACTAAAGGCTTGGATAGATGAAAATCTTGGTCCAATTTGGGATTTTATTAAAGAGAGAGCGATTGCCGCTTGGGATGGTATCAAGGCCGCTTGGGACGCAGTGATTGTTCCGATATGGGAATGGCTCAAAGAAAATGGAGCCGCTGCGTGGGAGCAACTCAAAGTAGACGCCTCCGGCACTTGGGACGCTATCAAGGGTGTTTGGGATACGGTAATTGTGCCCATATGGGAATGGCTCAAAGAGAACGGAGGTGCTGCATGGGAAGCCGTAAAAACTTCAGCAGAATCTGTATGGCAATCAATCAAAGACACTTGGAATAATGTTGTGGTCCCAATATGGGATGGTTTGAAGGTTACAGCGACAGGAATTTGGGAATCCATCAAAAACACTTGGAATGGAACGGTTATGCCGATTTGGGATAAACTCAAAGAAAAACTTGGAGGAATATGGAACACTGCTAAGGAAAACTGGAAGGGTTTCACTGGAAAAATCAATACATGGTGGGTCAAGTTGAAAGGCACAATCGGTAATATTAGAGCAATCCTTGGAGGAATATGGGACACTGCTAAGGCAAAATGGGAAGAGTTCAAGAATAAAATCAAAGAAGGATACAAAAACGTCCTTGACCCAATAGTAGAAGGTCTAAAGACGGGTTTTAATGCAATCAAAAACACCTTTGAGTTCATTAGTTCACTGATAGGTGACATCGTTTCTACGGCTGGTGACCTTCTTGGCGATGCTATTGGGATAGCAACAAACGCTGTATCAGGTTTCTTCGATGGTGGTAGTGCTACTGGAACGACGGCCACTGGCGGTGGCGGTGGCGGTGGCGGTGCCTCTACTATCAACATCACAGTCAATGCCGGAGGTATCACAGACCGCACAGACAAGCGTGACCTTGCGCGTGAAATTGGTAATATGATTCAACAAGAAGTCGCTCGCGGACAGGGTGGTAGCACCATGAGTGGGAGGATGTGAGTATGGCAAGTGGTTATGCAACTCCTATCCGCCTCATCCTTGATGATGATGAGAAGACAGCAATTCGTCTTGACGCTACCCGTATTGGTATGAGCGTAGAACGTAGAGTAGGAGGGTCACCAATTCCATTTACTGGTGGTAAGCGATTTGGTATTGACCTTAACATGTCTAATTCTACTATAGTTATTGACGGTGTGTTTGTAGATGACACTGTAGACAGAACATCTACGGATGTTGTGGGCGCAGTGGCTGATATTGATTTTGGAAAAGCAGCATCAGCATTACCGGGGTCACCTGCATTAGAGGCAAGTGTAGATGCAATGGTTGGGGCTGGTCTTTTTAATAGACCTACTTCATATGTTCTTCGTGATAAGAGTGCAGCAGTTGTTATTGAGTTTACAATTTCTAATTTTACCGACAACGGAACTGGTGGAGGAACTGCTTATGGTGCCAGCAACAATGCCTATCTTCAAGTCGGTGGCTCATCAGGCACGGAATGGAAAATAAGAGGTAGAGGTCATGGTGGTAGTGATGCAACAACCGCTGAAATTGCTCAAGCAATTCACCATTTGATGAATAATCAAACAATTGGCGGTGTTGCATTAACAACTAAGTTTACTACTACACTTACTGATTCAACTAACACTGATATTGCGACTGTGGCAAACAAACGTGTGGTATTTACTGCGACTGGTGACAATAAGGGCCTTTACTTAGAAAATGCGATTTATCCAACAGGATTTGGAAATGGAACGCGTGCTAATGGGTCATTTAGCATGGTGAGTTTTGGCGCTAACGCTTCCAGTGGTTTCCGAAAATCAGCCGGAGACAAGGTGCAAGACCTCTATGGTATTCTTCACAATACAATTCGTAGTGGCTCTGCTGCGTTATCAGGCTCAATATCAACAGCAATGGGAATAGGCACTCTCACAAGATTAGTAGGAGCAGCACTTGATGGAGCAGGTGGAGATGCTACTATAGGAGATATAAATCGCTCTTATTTGAAAAGTAATGACTATCCTATTGGGCTTCAAATACCATACAATTCAATGATACAGGCCCCCGATGGACAACTCTACACAGCGCGTAATTTCTTTGTTCCTACTGGTGATAAGACAAAAGAAGAAAAAGGCTCTGAAGGAAACTCTCTTTCAGCCGATGTGGAGTTTAGCACTTCAGATGAGTTTACTGGTATCCAAGGCACCATCAAAAACATGGAAATTGGTTATGATGCTGGCGAAGCCGTCTACCGATTCTCAATGACATTCCTCCCAATAGACATGATTTTCTGAGGTGTCAAAATGCCAGCAATACTTCAGAGCAATCATGCCTTGTTGTTTGATGGTGTTACAGATTCTGTTATTGTTCCTCAAGGCTCTCATCGTGGTGTCGGGAATGATGATGCGAGTGGTAATCGTAGTGCTGGTGATATTCTTGGTGATTCAGCAAGTGGTGACCGTGGACCAAGTGTAGTTGGTGACCTCTTTCGTGACACCATCACCATTGAGGCATGGGTCACACCTGACTGTGGAGGTATCATTGCTCTCAAAGAAGACCAGTTTTCGTTAGAAATGGGCACTGTGGACACTCCGGGTCCAGCCAAGTTTTCAGTTAGATTAGAAACTCAAGGAGGAGTCAATACATATCAGGTATCCACTGCTTCACTCACAAGTAACGGTTACAGCGGGACTGTATATCCTACGCCTGACTTTGGCGGAGTAAGTGATTCTTACAACCGATTCGACAGCGATAAGGACGATGCTACAACTCTGAATCTAAATCACCGTCACTTGTATCATGTTGTCGGAGTCGTTGAACCCGGTTTCGTTCGTTTGTATGTCAATGGTCTTTTGATGGCGCAAGAAAAGATTCCATTTCAAACCTCTATCGCTCAATCCAATAATCACATCTATCTTGGTGGTAAGGGGGGACAGTTCCGTGGAGTCATTGAGAGCCTACATATTTCTAATAATTTTGAAAATGAAATGTTGAGTCCAAGTGCACCACTGGTCCAAGATTCAACTGCTCTTCTCTATCGTTTTGAGGAGCCAATTAACCCCATTCAGAATGAATATCAGATTGCATCTATCTCTTCTGCTTCAAATCTATCAGCAATCAATATCTCAACCAGTGATGCAGCAGCACTTGCATCTGCTCTTACTGGGACAACTGTGACCACTGGGACTATTGACTTCACAAGTTCACCATATTCAACTGGGAACTACAGTGTCCATGACAATGTTACTGGTGCTGGGGCTTCTCCGGCTACTCGAAGTATTCCTCACGTTCCATACAATCTTCTCATCAATCCCGGTGCAATCAATCGGGAAACAAACAAGCCTAATCAATCACCTCCTGAGCGAGTTCGTCTTCATAACATCAATGTCAGCACAGGTGCTATGCTTGTGAGTAGTATTCATTTGGACTTTGCAACAAGCGCAACAGGAGATGGATTACGACCAGTATTACATTCTCGTAGTGCTGCTACTGGGGATGACTACTTTGTTGTAGTCGCAGCAGACCTATTGATTGAAGGTGGCTCAGGACGACCATATCAACCTCCTCATCTTGCCAGTCAAATCATTGACCGGACCGGTCAGATGATTCTTGACGAGAGTAATTTCGAACAACACGGTATCGCATACTCATCTCGAATGGCTACGACTGCAAATGATTCTAACAACCCATTCGCTGTATCATGGCCTACTTCTCTTGATGAATCATTCCAAGTCGGGCATTCAGGAAGGCACATTAAGAATCATGTCAATGGTCATCATTATCTCCGCATGCTCCCCAAAGCAAGCGACGAAATGCTTGACCAACAAATTGGAACATCAGACATTATCAATCTCATGTATGATGATGCGGCGAAGGGAATTGAAAAACAAGTCCCAATCAACTCTGAGATGGAATATTATCGTGAAGTTGCTTCGATGGAAGTTGTATCCGTCCAAGATTCTTCGATGGCTTTTGAGATTGTAGATAACGGACTTACTGGCGCGAGTCGTGAAATTATTGCCATAGGTGGGAATGGAACTAAGACCATAACTGCTGAAGCAACCTTCAACCCATATCCATTCTTCCTCAAAGGACCAGTGCCTGTATCCGCTGAAACACTTGATGAAACTGAAAGAACCCATCACCTTCGTCCTTCAAGAGAAAGTCGTGTGGCTGTTCTTTCCGTCCCATCTCTTGCGAGTCACGGGCTTGCGTCTTTCATTGAAGTGCATTACAATGCGTTAGACCTCACTGGTGTGAGTATGGGTAAGACGAAACCAATGCTCATGGTTGAGAAGACCGTTCCTGCTGGGTCTGTGCAGACCGCTGGAAGTTCGTTTACCGATGCAACTTGTGACTACAACAATGACCCTACGGTCACAATGGATGCTACAACGAATGTTCGACCCGGTATGCGTGTTTCAGGCACAGGGATTCCTGCTGGTGCTTTTGTTGTTAGCGTGACAAATAGCACGACATTTGAGTTGAGTGCCGCTACCACTGGTGGTTCAAAAACCAATCAAACTCTTACCTTCACGCCAGCATACATTGCTGACATCGTCGCTGCTGACCTTGTTAATCCAGCAACAGATACGACTCTCTTCTCACCCGGTGGTATGATAACAATGAGGATGGAGGAGGGTAACCTCAACACACTTCAGATGCCTCACGCCATGATTGGTGATGTGAGTGAAGGCTACGAATCTGATGATGAATTAGACGAACGGTATACTCCTCAATACTATACGACGATGTCTGATGAACCGAGGAAAACACCTCAAATTATTACTGCTTCTCACACTAATTCTGACATTCATAATTCTACATTCAATCGTTTGTTGATTGGTGGGAGCAAGGTTACGAAAGAGAACATCGCAGATACAGGGAGGCGAGGTGTGTTCACTGACATAGGGTCACCAAGTGATGGACAATTCGACATACCAATCACTCGTTCTGCTTCTCCCGTGCATGAAATGTTCGACATCATTGACAATCATATTCAAGCGTCATCTGACCCATTCATCCTCTACATTCAACCATCTGACCGCACAAGAACAATGCAACTCAATCATCTCAGAGCAGCATTGGATAGACCCGGTGAAGCAAATACAGCACAAGTTCTCTACATGATGAGTAAGGGTATTCTCCGCTCTGTCACAGAGAGTGACGCAGACAATGGTGGCCGCTTCACATCTCTTCAGATAGTTGGAACATCTTCCTTAGTGAACACTGCCAGCACAAGTGAGATAGGGTCAGGCAGCCCGGATTCTCATGTCGTGAAGGAGATTGACCCACACGCTCCTGTCGTCACCGTATCACTTGGTGGCCCCGGTCAAGGAGCATTCGATACCAAGCCATCGTTTGACCCCAGTCCATTATCTCGTCTTCCATACAGCACTCGTCGTGGCTTTTCTGTCATGGGACAATCTGTTCGTGTAGAGCCGGGTGGAACTCAATTTATCACTGTTCGTGCGTTGAATAACGCGACCCCTGACCTTCAGTCGTGGGGCACGTATCCATTCCCAAAGAAGGGTCGTCTCTTCCTCAAGAATGGAGCCAGTGCTGAATACTCATCTAAGAGTGGTGTGTCTTTTATGTTTACTGATGGCACAGCCGGTGATGGTAAGTTTACGCTGGCTGACGGTCAAGACCTTGGGACATTCAAGGCTTGGTCTATCGCATCTGGTCTTGCTCCCGAAGCCACTATTGCAGGCTCAACATTCAACGATGCGACTTGTGACACAAACCACTCTGCTGGGTCAGGAACATCATTTGGAGGCAATCCGAAAATTATCCAAATGGACTCTACTGCGGATGTTAAGATTGGAATGACAGTTAGTGGCACCGGTATTGCGAGTGGTTCTATCGTTACACAAATTGACAGCGCTACCTTGTTTCGAGTTAATCTTGACACAACTGCAACTAATAACAATCAAACATTGACATTCACTCTCGTGGGAGAAAACTTCTCTCTCGGAGAGATTCTTCTTGGTGACGGTCATTTCTATATTGAGAACTCTGCTGCTGACGGAACGACTGTCAATGACCGTATGTTCCAGTCCATGGATACAGCGACACACGATTATCAGTTGGGCACACAGTTTGCGTCAACACGCGCACTGGTAGAGATTCCATTATTTGCTGGACAATTCTTTGAAAGTGCCGCTGAGAGCATCTTCCCCGGTCCTGACAACTCATTGAAAATGCATGTAGACGCTACGATGACAGCCCACACTTACAATCCAAGTCCAGTTGGTCGTAGGTTCCCTGATAAAGCACCAGCGGACAGAGCAGCGAAAGCAGCATATGCCTACTCGATGGAACGCGCTGAGTTCACAAAGCGCACTACGATTTTCTTGAGAGCAATAGAATCGGGGGCGAATTATCATCTCTATGTGAACAATCCATCAGCATTCCCTGCTGCGGTAACAAGCGCGTCTGCATATCATAACGTGGACAATGTCGTCCTCTATCGCCAAGCATTTCTCTCAAATGGTGAATGGATTCTCTATGATAATGACCCTGCATCTGATGGTTATCTCCAATTTAAGCATGAAGATTGGGCGCATTCAGAAAACTTCCTTAACTCACATGCTCCGGGTATGGCTCTCCTAATTGCAGATGGTTATGAGTCCGAGCGAGTTATCCCAATCTTCTCTGATGATGAGACGTTGTCATCTGATTTTGAAGGACGCGGTGAATACTACCACGACCAATCCAGTGTGAAAACGCAGGGCGGGAATGTGGACTATGGTCTACGTCAGTATGTGAGTGCGGTAGAGTTCAAGGCTGGGCCATCAACAAACCCACACTCTCCTCGTGTGAAGAGTAAGAGAGCCGCTGGTGTTATCAGAGGTGTAACGCCGTTGATGAATCAGGGTAATTTTAGTGGCGTATTTACCGTGACACTAAGTGAAGAAGATGCTGCTTTGTTCCCTGCAATTGATGTTAATTTAGACAGCGGGACTGTTGATTTCGACACAGGTGACATGTTCTATACTGTTGAAATTACTCTCCCTGATGGCTCAGCACAGAAATGTATCTATTGGGGCGACGGTAAAGCAACTTTTTCACACGCTAATCTTCTTACTTTTGGCTCAGCAACTGTCACAACATCTGAGATTCCAAAATCAACGATTATCTTGGAGACAATTGAGAGTCGCCCCTCTCTTCCTAATTTCCTTAACGAAACTCATTCCAGTTTTATCTTAGGTCAACCCCTTAAGTTGACAAAGAAATCTTTTGACCCTCTCTCAGATTTTACATCTGTTCAATTGAGGAACAATGTAAATATCGCTCGCTCAGATAGACCGGGTAATTCTTCATCATGGACAATTGCAGCGGTGCCAAATGCTAACCAGATTACACTTGGTGCACCCAGTGGTGTGCATGCTGGGACGCTTCAATTTGATAACGCGGCTTGGGGAAGTCAATTTTCCGCTAAGGTAGGCGATAAGATATACGCAGAGCCAACTGTTGCATCGGGAGCAAGTAATGTTCTTGCTGTTGGTTCAGTAATGTATCTTGGTGAGGTTACAGCAATATCAGAGGTAGTAATCAACGGGTCTGCTACTGTTATTGGTTTAGCAAGTTTGGCTGATATTACCGGTATTACAGGGAGTGTAGAGGCTGACCTTGGTGCGATGATTGCAGCAGGGACTGTGTATCTAAGAGTGGGTGTAGAAGAACTCTTGACTGAAGATTCCGAGGCTATTCTTAATCGCTCATGGTTATTCCCATACGCACAGGGTGGTCTTCGCGAAGGAGACACTGTTTGGGCAAACATGACTTACAATAACCCACACGCTGTTGAAGGTCTATTCGCTAAGAGTCGTGGTGTGTTGAATGAAGCGATGGTTTGCAACGTCTTCAACGGTGGAGAAGGAGCACTGAATAACAATCCACGAGACAGCCTACCATTAGAGAATTTCTTGATTGGGAACTCCTGTTATGAAACAGCAGTGAATTACGTGCAACATGTCAACAAAACAGTGGAACTTAACTACACAAATCTTGGTTTGAGTCAACCGCCTACCGTTGCTTATCTTGACCCATACTTATCGAACGCTGGTCATGCTCGTGTTCTTCTCTTTGATGTCGCTCACGACCGTGAGTTCATTTCATTCCAAGACCTACATATGCAGGTGCAAAGCAGTCCAATGCACGCACAGATAGGATGGAGTCGAGATGTTATCGGCGCTGACCTTACACGCGCACAAGCAGGGGTTGGTGGTAACCACACTAATTTTACTTCACAGATTGATGTTGCCGCTGGCTTCCCATCTCAGAACCCATTTGTTCGTAGTAGTTCTCGTTCAAGATTTATGGAGAGTGCATACGCGCACAATCGTGCAAATTACCTTAGTAGTAAATTGATTAACCCTGTAGATTCTTCAAGTGGTTCAGGAGCAACTACTGTCCCCAAGGTCTTATTGAACAATCTTGATTACGCTTGGTTTTATGGTAAAGCACATCAGCATTATGTGCATACTGGATTTGAACAAGGTGTTTCTTTAGGAGAAATAGCACTTGGAGACAGCGTTCTACCAAGAACAAAAGAAGCGGTTGTATCTCCAAAGTTTGCAGATAGTTTCCACCCTTACACTCGTAAGGGAAGAAGTGCTGAACATAATCTAACTGTTGCTTTACGAGAACATCGTTCTACTAATTTCAGTAGTATCTTACAATCAACAACTATACGTGACCCATCCACGTTGTTTGACACTCCTGATGGAACTCGTGTCATCCCAGCATTCCTTGCACTCAAAGGTATTCGTTCCTCTTCTCTTGATTTGAGTAATCATACAGAAGCAAATCAAACCAGTGGAAGAAGAGGCATCAAGCATCTTAAGCAATGGACAGACATGGAGTTCACTCGCCGTCTTTCAATTGACCTCGGTGAAGTTGGAGTGCGTGACGGTGTTACAGATGTAGAGGCTGCTGCACGCGAGGTAGTGCGGCTCATCAATCAGGCTGCTGCGCCTAACGCTCGCACTCATGTGCGAAGACCCAACAATAATTACCCAGCAGAAAATGTAGTGTTAGATACTGACATTTCAAGCACACCAAGCCTAACAAGAATAGATGCAGCCGTTCCACACGTAAATGCTGACTTCGCAGCAACTGGGTCTACATTCGACCCTGCTGATTGGTGGAACGATTCTTCTTCTGAAAAACCTGACAAGGGCACACATATGGGGTATGTGCGTGCTCACCTTGGGCGTGTAGTGCAAGATTCACGGGGGCGAGAAGGCTACAGTATCATTATACACAGCACCATCCCCGGTGCCACTGGACGTAATTTCTGTGTGTGGTTAGACAATAGTAAGGGGCAAACACCCTACGAACCTGAGTTTTTGATTGGTCACGGAGGTAGATTCCGCACTTTCTGGTGTCAACCTGACGAAGTTAGTGGGGAAAACATGCACCCTGCTCCTATGCCACTCAACAAACACGGACGACCATTTGCACCAATTACAACTCTTAAGCAGTATACGATTCCAGATAATGCCGGACAGCAAGTCAGCCCAAGTGATGAGTTTGGTGAAGCAGGTAAATCCTCAGATGAGTCAGCCGACCCTGTCAATCGTGCTATAAGCACCTTCATTGGCGCAGGTAAAACACACAATACAGTGAACACTGAATCATTAGAAGCAGAGGGTTTTGTAACATCTCTTGTAAGTGGTTTGAGAACTGGAACTGGGGCGATTGGAAGAGTCAATTTCGGTGGGCTGGTTGCATCAGGTATACCGGGTTTTGCACCCGACGCAGGTGAGTGGGGCTTTGGTCGTAGAGGTGACAAACGCTTCTCTGCTTACTATGGTGGTGTAAATGTCACAGACAACGCAATTACTGTCGCATCTTGCACTACAACTGCTAATTCTACTCAAGTTACTTTCACAAACGTAGCCACAACTCATGCTATTGTCGAAGGTATGGCTGTTAGCGGCACTGGGATTACATCTGGAACGAAAATTGCATCTATTACAAATGCTACCACTTTCCAACTTGATGTGGTAGCGACTGCATCAGGGACAGTTACATTGACGTTCACACCTCAAGCACCTACAGAATACACACCACACGTTCCTGAATCTGAAGTGCTGAATCAGAATATAGGAAACACTGACCTCTACGGATTCCGCTTCATTGACCACAGAGGTATAGGTCATGGTATTCGTTTTGTTTACCGTCAGTTTGGTCAGAAGTTCGCTCTTGAGAACACTGAGTTACCTGACTCCATCAATGAAGAAGTCATGGTTTATTTTGATGACAGAGATGTCGGTCAGGGTGGGTTTACGATTGGTCGGCACATGCATGGTTCAGGAGATGCAACTGGGCGTTTCCCTGCGTCCGATAGCAACGCGACACACGTGCCATGGCGTGGTAATCATTGGAATGGTGTTCCTTCTCATAACGCAGCATATGATTGTGAAGTAACCTACGATGCATCTGCGAAGACGTTGACCATTGAACCTCAGACACCTTACAATGCTTGCCCTCATCACGATATGCTCGGATACATGGGCTTCCCACTGAAAAACGGCGTCGTGCAAGTTTCTGACCCATTCAATCATTCAACTATGAAAGGCTCACAAGGTCACATGTTTTCTTACACAAGTAGAACTCGTGCGACGGGTATCGGCACTCATGTATTCTATGGAGTCACTGGTGCTAATTTCGTAGCATCACACAAGACAGATGGGTCCGGTGGTGTTACAACGGTCACACATCTTTTCGGTGATGGTGCAAATGGTGAGATTCGTGCCCTTATCTCATCCACTGCGAATTGGACATGCCTCATTACTGATGAATTGATGGCCGCTGTGACAACTGCTGTTATCAACGCACCTGCTTTGATGAGTCCCAATATCAACAGTGAGGGAGGACTTACCTTTGATTGCACACACATGTATGCCGCTGACGGAAAAACATTCGGTGAATGGGGTGTAGACCCTGAAGCAATTCGCATCCGTGCGTATAATCCAGCGAGAGAGATTCAGCCGCTTTCGCAATTCTTTGAAGCATCAATACACAAAGACATGGGGATACCAGCGGCTCATGTTGAATATGGTGAGATTTCTTCATTGGTTGTCAACGCCGATGGTATTACTCTACCCGCTTCAAGTCGTGCTGCAACCAATGCTAAGATTGATGCTGGTCTTCGTAATCCGTGTGGATACATTCCACAAACTGTAATGCAAGTGCGTGCAAAGAGTAAGGGTTCTAACACCAATACTCAATCTCCTGTCCTTGTTGATAGTAAGAACAATCCGATAGATGTCTCTACATGGAAGAAGGGGTTGATTGGTGAAAACTACACTGCTGACAGCGGTGACCACATCTTGCCAAATATTGACAATCCAACAGTTCAGATTACCAAAACTGACATCTACGGTTCTTCCGCGCTACCTTCTACTCTTTCAATTTCTACTGGGGAAATGTGGTATTTCACTCGTCCTGCTGGTGAAGAAAGTGCTACGTTATCCTCAAAGGCAAAAATTGCTTCATTTGGTGATATTTCTACTCTCTATTATGGAGAAAAACCTGTTTTAGTTACTGGAACCCATAGCGCTGGTGGTGGTGTTTCGCAAACTCAATTTTCAATACTTGAGTTCCAAATGGGCACAGCAGATACTATCAATTGGCCTACCGCTGATTCTGCTACTAATGCAGCAATGCAGAGATATGGAAGCACTTCTCGTTACGGTATCACAGGTAAGCGCTCTCTTGGTAGTGTGAACTCTGTTCCACAGGTTTTCTTCCGTGGTGCGAAAGACAGCACAGACCACTCTGTGCCTCTATTCTTTGGTGGTGGTTTCAGTGGTGTTGTATTAGACATCAATGATGGAACTGATACTGACTACTCGTCATTCAACACACACCCATATGCGAACGGGCCAACTGGTTGCGCTGGCATACAACATGCCAACGAGGTATTGTCTTCTCATGCTATGATTGATTGTAATGCAATCATGGCGTTCTTCCCCGGCACTCCATTATTAAACCAGCATCGTGGGTCCATCACTCCACCGTTTTCTAATCAAGACAACGTGTTGTCTCCTGACATCAAGAGGGGAGAGCACACAGTAGCCGCTAATCATCCTAATGCTGCTCCATATACTGCTGGTGTTCACATTCAAGTTCCGTCACCGTTTGTTCTTCGCTTCGCTCATCCTACAGCGCGTTATGGGGATGCGGCGGCTGGGACTGAAAACAAGACAACCTACCTCATCTATGGCCCCGGGCAACCATTCCCGTTCACACAAGAGGTTGCTGACAGTAGTGGTTCTCACAATGTAAACGAGCCACATCCGGGCCGTGCTATTGTAGCAGGTGGCTCATTCTCTAAGGTGCCGCACGGTGGTGCCGCACAATATCTACCTAACCACATTGAGAATGACCAACAGCACTACATGCCAATGACAAGCGCGTATCAAGTTGCTCGTGGTCGTTTCCATTGGCGTCAGACGCTCAATTGGGAACCACCCATGGGTAAGCCGAACACTGGTATTCTGTATCAAAGACCTGAGCAGGGTCGCATGTATGGCGATATGGTGAACCCACTTGGACCGACGCCATCAACATCCAATATCGCTGACTTCAGAGTTCTACACCCAACGCGCCACGCATTATTCATGGGTGGTGGTATGGTGTCTAATTCAGATTGGACTTGGCACATGGATGGTGGGTATCATCCCGGTGGTTCTTGGATGGACAATCAGGTTTCAATGAACCCAGCCCATCCAAATGGAAATACTCTCGTTGCAAAGGTGGCTGCAAGTAATTGTTCTGTGCATCCAACAGCATTCAGAGTTGCAGGAACACTGGCTACCCGTGTAATGTATGGAAGTAGTGCCTCATTCCAAGTTCACACGCCTGATGCCGATGATGTAGACATGGAATACATCGTCATTGACGGCACTCGATGCCAAAATGGTGAGGAATTGGCGACTATCATAGGCGCTGGTATCAACACATTCCCCGGCGCTGGAGCGCTCAAAGCAATGGGCGGCACGTTCATGCCCAGCATGGGTAACGCGTTACGTCAAGACCGATATGGTTGGAAGGAGTTCACAGTTAGCGCTTATCGAAACGACGGGTCTGGAGTGTCAGGAAGCGCAGTTGATACAACTGCTGATAGAGATGCACGGGTTTCATCTATGTGTTATCTTGATGTATCAACAACTCTTGCTGCCGGTGAACAGGTTCCCGCTTCAGGTTGGCTTAGGACTAAGACACTCTATACTGTGGCTGTTTCAGGCGGTAATAGCACTGCGCCAGCCTATGCACCATATCATACACGCATCTTGTATACATCTAATGGTAGTGATTATTTCATTCGTTTCTACCTTGGTTATAACTATCTAACTGGGAATAAAGCGTTTGAAACTGCGGAGACATGGCATGACATCGAAGGCGGTGGAACAATTGCAAATGATGACATCAATATTCCAACGGTGGCAGCAAGTGATGACATATTAGTTTGGACAAAGGCTGGAACATTCTCTTACAACAACGAAAACGCCTCTACTCGTGACCACATGACCAACGTCCACTTCAGTGGGCTTCATGATGCGATTGACCGAACAAGACCGACGGGTGTTGTTGGTTGGGCTGGAGAGAGATATTCGTATCTGAACAGCCTGTTAGTCGGCTCATCCTACGCTGCTGGTCTTGGAGCGTGGCACACTGCACTTGGGTTCTCACCGTATGGAAATGCAAACAGTTGCATGACGACGTTGTCGCATCTTCCTCATACAGCGCCGATGCCAAACAGTGGAGAATCTATTCGTCCTGATGAATCCTATACTCACTTCCCCGGAACAGGAGGTGACACTCCATACGATACGCTTGGACGTATGACAAATGAGGTTCGTGTTAGTGCTACTTATGACGCATATGTCCCCGGTTACGCAGACGTATCAAGTTTCAATAGCACCCCGACTTACTACAGTGAGCAGAACATCCCATCTGAGTTGCGTCACCCACAAGGTGTTTCTGCTCGTGCATTCCTTGTTGTTGCTTACGAATCTGAACTACCACTTGTTGCTAAATACGACCGTGACGGAATCACTTGCACTGGTGATTGGCTGCTCGCTGAGCAACAAGGAAACAAAGCAAAGGCTGGGACTACACGCTGGGACGAGCGTATACATGGACAAGACCGGTTTACTTGCACTGCAAATGCTGGACCTAACGTAGAGGCACTGATTGTTGGAAGCACCAGCACTCCAAGTGTTTCTGACTATACTGCGGCTAACGGATTAGATGCTGCACCATTTGATGACACCTTCTTCCTTCACGATGCTATTAGTGCCGACACCAGCCTTGAGAACGCTACACCTTGTAGGGCTGAAACTGGTGACCTGTTTTACGACCTTGACCATAGTATAGGCACTGAGTTCTCAGCCACTGCGACTGGGCAACGCAATGTAGTCAATGACTTCTATGCTGAGCCTTCCAACCGTCCATCTGCATTCTTTGCTAACACAGATACTGGGAAGTCATTCTTCATTGGAGATGTCAATGGATATGACTTCTACAGGCGCTCTCCCGCGAAGAACTTCAACATCGAGCATGCTATTTGGAAACGCATGGATGGTGGTAGTTTGTCCTTACCTACAATCAATGCGCGTGGTCTTGGTGCTATTCCTTGGATTAACCGCGTTAAGAGTAATACAGAATACACCATGGGTGAGAAGTTGTATGGAAATGTGCGATTCTCGTTTGAGACAACTAACAGTGCTATGATGCCTATTCTACAGGCACAAGAACTGGCGCACCCTCAATTGGCAGCGCGACACCCACATGAGTTGCGTAACATCTTGGAGATTCCGAATGAGGAGTTGCAATTTGAGGCAATGGAAGTTATTGATGACACAGGGCAGACGCACAAGATTGAGGGTGGTTCGCCGTTTGGTGTCATCATTCGTGCATTCCAAACAGCAGGCGAACGGCTTGCCAGTGGACTACAACCAGCCAATGCGAACAGTGGTATTGAGCCTAACCTGAAAGTTCGCTTACCTAACCCTGATGCGATACCGGGTAACATCATTGTGCGCTCAGGATATGATAGGTTGCAAGCCTACCAGAATGAGAACATTGGTGATGGTGGTATGCTACATCCTGACCTTGGAGCATCTCATGTTGGACATCTCTTTGACAATGCAATCAAGGGACCGCGTTATGGTCCTACGATGGGTGAGGTTGGTTGGGAACATATCTCACAGGGTGAGTCATTCCCCGACAGCACACGAGATGGTTGGACTGGCGCTACACAAGATAACCCAATACAATCGTCTTACGAACTACATGACAGGACACTATTCTTCCATGTCACTAAGATGGGTCACAGTCACACAGAGCGTTATCCTGTGACTTACAACCATACCAGCGGTGTTGTCAATCAATCTTTGACAGTGAGTAGTTTTAGCGGCACTACGCTGACTGCTTCAGCAACTGTCACATCTGCTGTCTTCGATGCTGACTTTGCATCAAAGGAGCGAAGTGACAATCGCCGCTTCCTACGACTCTCTACAGCCACAGAAACGGTAGTCGTATCCTATACTGGTATTAGTGGAGCAACTTTTACTGGTGTTATAGGAGATATTGACTTCGACCAATTCCTTCTTGATAATCCACCGGCCTCTGTGACCGTTAGCATCTCACCATCTTACTATGTCCCAGCAGGAAGCACTCGCTTCTTTGCCGCTCGCCGTCTTCGTGACCATGCTGAAGTTAGTGGTAACAGCCCGGACATGGCGCATACACTCTACTTCGACGGTGACCAGAACACACTCCTGCATACACGCTATAGTAAGCCCCAGTTGACGCCTATGCCATACCCGCGTATGGGTCACCACTTCGTCAACGCGACCATGCCTATGCTACCGGGTCATTGGGCGCATCCTGCGTATCAGGGTCTTTACTCACGCTCTCGTAGTGAAAATAGAGTATCTCGCGCTGATGAAGATTACATTACACTGAAAGACAACATTGGGCTGGTTGATACATCTCTTAGTTCTACAATCACAGACAAGATGCATCCACTCAATCCACCACTTCGCGTCGGCTCTTTGACAGCATTGCCATCAGGACCAAGCGATATTCACGGTGGCGCTTTCACGCTGATGTTTGAAACCAAGGTCAAGTATGACGGGTATGGAATCCTTGCTTCTAAGGGAACTGCTGGTGATATGAACAAGGCTGGTGGTCACTCTATCATTCTTGAAGCAGCAGGGAATTACACCCTTGACAGGCACTTCCCTGACCCGGCTGAGGTTGGTGCATATCAGATTGTTATACAACCCAATGTGCGTAAACAACAGATTGCAGGTTTCCATGCAAATCATAGTTCAGCCACCTCTTTACCAAACGGCTCTGCTGTAGAGTTGACCAGTCAACAAGTCAACCTCGTAGTCGGTATCAAGTATGATAGTGAGCGGGCTTCTGCTATCGGTGGTGTGACGTTAGTTCTCGCAGAGGCTACACTTGCAGATGTGCGTGGTTGTGAGGTGTTCATCAACGAGGTCATTCTTGACCATGACCCCGACCATGGTGGACAGTTCACCAACATACCACCGTTGTTGACCTACAACGCTCTCGGTGTGCAGGGTAATCAGAGTCCACCGTTTACTCGCTCTACACATGCGTATCATGTGGGTATGTTCAGTGATTCGACACCGGGGAGAACATTACACATCCCATGGTGGTCTATCATGCATAAGGTTGCACCTGATGATAGCACTGCTACTGGTTTTAGACATCTATCCCTCTGTCGTATTGATAATTACTACGAGTTCTGTCGTGCCAGTTTTGGTTCAATTGGATGTCAATTGACTCTTGCTGGTTATCCAAGTATCTACCCTGATATGTATTCCAAGGTCTTGGCTAATGCAAGCCTTTCTCCTACTATTACTGTTCAATCTACATCTTTTACGAATGCTACTTGTGATTACAACAACGACCCGACAATCGCGCACGACGACGATGATGGACAAATCAAAGCCGGTATGTTGGTGACTGGCACTGGTATACCAGCGGGTGCTTTTGTTGCATCTGTCACAAGTGATACATCTTTTGAATTGAGTGCATCAACCACTGGTGGTGCGGTAACAAATGGCACCTTGACGTTCTACGGTATCGTAGTAGATGATGCGACGCATCTTCCTGAAGTTCCTTACTATGGGCAGAAGTTGCAATACACAAAGAGTGACGGAACCACTGCTGAGTTTGATTATACTGTTCGTTCAGGCACAACAAACAACGCTACTACGATGAACAAAACCAATCTAATCGTTGTCCCAACAACCACAACTATGCCTCAAAACGGTGCTGTTTTACGACTTACAAGGGAGTATTCGACTGCTGCTGCATCTTCTCTATTCAACGACGGTAAGACCAGTGTGTTGACACGGACACTACCACAGATGTTGAGTGGCACGAGGGACACAAACAGCCTCCATACCCCTGATGCTTTCCTATGTATGTGGCATCCTAATCTCGGTCGTCCACATACTTTCTACTCCGATGGGTCAAGAACTTGGGGTAACCTCACCAGCGACCGAGCGGTCAACAAGGCTGCATACAATAGTATGCCTGAGCACTTTGAGACAGTTCACTATCATGGTGCAAACTATGCTGTCAGCCATGGTCCATTCAATCTTGATATGAATACACCAAAGCCACCGACTAAGATTTCTCTTGCTGTTGCAAGCGTTGGAACCACGTTCTTAACATTCTCAGGTAACGCTGCATCAGAAATGTCAGCAGGAACTCTGTTGTTTACATCAGATGGTTTGTTCATTGGTAAATCATCAGGCGCTGTGCATTTCTCAGGAACTACTACAGCGGGTTTCACAACTAATTTATTCAACAATCCGGGTGTGGGTGACTTCATTTACAAAGATGCAGATGGCTCTGTGGAAACTGCCACGAACATTCATGCTATGTCAGGATACGAAGCACAAGGTAGCGGCACAGTCATGCTCAGTCACTACTGGCCTTGTGGTAGTCGAGGTGGTCTTCTCAATAGCCGTCTTGACGGTTATGCCGCATGGTCTGCTGCATGGCATGTTCCTCGTGCATACACTGCTGCTGGGGCTACATACTGGACGGATGCTGATGATGATGGCTCTTATGCAGTAAGTAGTGGGATTACAACTGCTGCTGCTTCAACAATTACAACGCGCCGCTATCCTTTCGGCTATCGTTTCGGCCTTCGCCAACCATGGAACAGACCGCAATGGGGGCACTACGGAATGCGAGCCTATCAAGAGGCCGCTACACACGCAAGTGCAAGTAACTTCACAGTGGGTTACAAGGCTGGTCCGTTAGTTGAATATGAGACGCAGAGTTGGAATTATGCTGGAGGGGCAGGTCTTGCGAACAGCACTCTACCCGTCACCTATGTTGGTATGATGGAACGGCAGACCAACGCAGCGGCTATGCTTGGTGTAGACAAACCTGAGTGGCAAGTGCGATACAGTGACGGTCGTCGTATGACGAGAAGTTACGGATGTCCTGTAAGGACACTAAGGGACACCAATAGTGTAGCCACTGCTACTCTCACAGTCACAGACGGTGATGCCGCGAGTGGTATGAGTGAGAAGCAAACTATCGCAATTCAATCAACAGATGGCACAACGAGGATGTATGCGTTAGTGGATGATAACGCCACTACTGTCGCAACGGGGGATGTTCTTGCTGCATCTTCTGACACAGGGGCCAGCACTGCTGGTGCTGACCTTGTCGGTGCTATCGCTGTAGCCATCAATCTAACTGGCTCTGCGTCCACACAGAATGCATATTTGGTGCAACTTAAGGCAGCGATAGAGCATGCGAATGGTCACAATGGTAAGATTACTGTCTCAGCAGTTCCTACTGAGGCTAACGGTAACCAAGCCATCACGCTCACACAAGCAAAGGCAGGTCTTGCGGGGAATACTACAATCACTGAGAATGTGGATAATCTGACTGAGGCTGATTTCAGTGGTGCTAAAGCAGTGCCTCGTGACTGGTGGGGTGATAACGAAGCGTTGGGTGTCACTACGATTGATGCTGCCGTGGGATACTATCTTGTGGATTGGTGGGGTAACACGCGTGGCGAAGATGTGCGTCGCGCACCAGTGCGTGGCTTCGGTATTCGCCCAGCATGGGATGCCGGTGATGCATACGAGTATGACCGCACCAACAACAGAACACCACACGCGAGGATTTGGAACAACGGTAAGCCTATCTTCAATGTCAAGGGTGTGTTAGATAGTAGTGGTAATCTTCTATCTGCCACCACTGCATCTATCCCTCGTTTCGGTGGAGCAAGGAACAGCACAAACAACAATGATTCCAACTCTCTCGTTGATGTGTTCGCGCCTACTAATGCTATGCGTGTAGGTGACATGGGTGGCGGTCGTGGTGTGCGTTACCCAACACAGTTCAACGAAGACCTATTGGTTGAATTAAGCGATGTCTACGAAGCATCCGGCCTTGTTCTCTCTCATCATACTGCTGAACCAGCGTTTGGTCAAGGATATGTGCGCCCACGAAACGACGCGCTACAATCTGATGAACTAAGGCGTGGTATCAGTGCTCGACTTGAGATTGACGAAGATGGTCTTCTCAAGCCTGAAGCAGTAGTCAGTGACCGAGTTGAAACGGTTAGTGGAACAAGCGTGCATAAAGACGCAGTATCTCGAACCAGTCCACGTATTGGTCTTGACGCAGAGGCGCTTGAGGCAATTTCAAGTGGTGTTGACAGGGACTATGTTGCTATCAACACCGAGGCTCACAGCCTACACGCTGACCGTGGTGTAGGTCAACGTGTCATTCTTCATGGTGGTATGCAAGCAGGGTCGCAGACACTTGGTGATTATGACCTCAGAAGCCTATCATTCGCCGCACAACCACACGGTGGTGTAATGCGATTCAGTCATACTTCTAACGTCAAACCAATGGGCGGTTCATACATCATCGAATCACGCTCATTCGTCAACCCATTCGATGATACAGGTTGGGGTCGTAGTAGTTTAGCCGGTGGAGAGAAAACAAGCAATCCATATCAAACCACAACATACGACAGCACAAGCGCAC
>Ga0208158_1000172_pt1 | contig 27739 bp, 34 predicted proteins | sample 8_EtaG_FD_184081 | JGI IMG/M metagenome (GOLD analysis project Ga0208158, IMG submission 184081) | Marine viral communities from the Subarctic Pacific Ocean - 8_ETSP_OMZ_AT15162 metaG (SPAdes) (version 2) | ecosystem: Environmental > Aquatic > Marine > Oceanic | place: Pacific Ocean | collected...
AGATTCGCCCATAACAATATCATTGTTTGCACAATCAAAAGCGTCTCTCTTATCCATGCGTAAGTTCTGTAATTTACTCATAACGATACTCCTTTTTCTACTTTTATGTAAAATATGTTTTACTATATGTAGACATTATACACAATATAAGTTAATATACAAAAACATTTATAGGAGAAACGTATGAGTAAACCAAAAACAGATATATCTGAAATCATTGAGGGTGTAATAACTTATGCACCACCAAAGTCTAAACAAGACATCGAACAAGAAATAGAGCGTGATAAAGTTAATTATCTTATCTGGCAGGTCGGTGTCGCTGTCAAAGAATTACAACAAGCAATAAATGAATTGCAACAAGACAAGGACGTATCATGAAAATACCAGATATGTTAGAAAACTTTGAGCATGTAATCATAGGGGATGTAGCTTACTTTCCTAACCTTGATAACAATACTTATCACAACGGTCCTGGTATATCTTCATCAAATATAAGAAGATTTAGCCAGAGTCAACTACATGCTTTAGAAGAAGTGGTTGAACAAACACCTGCAATGATGTTTGGCTCAGCCGCACATTCATTGATTGTTGAGGGTGAGGCCGCATTTTTTAGTGATGTTGTCACTATTACAGGATCACCTTACACCAATACCAACAAACAACTTAAAAAAGATAGTCTTGCCAAAGGTTTATCAGTAATAACTGAAGAACAAAGAGACACTATTTACAGTATGAATAATAGTTTGGTGCAAGAAGCAGAGCCTTACTTGCGTCCAAATGAAGACTATCCACAAGTTTTAAAGTCACCAAAAGAAGTATCAATCTATTGGTATGAACAAGATCTATTGTGTAAAACACGAGCTGATGTTGTTTGCAATGCGTTTGATAATAATTTTGGAGAGGATGCCATTGTGCTTGTAGATTATAAAACAACGAGTGATTGCTCGGTAAGGGGGTTTACCAATTCGGTAAGGCGTTACTCGTATGATCTACAAGCTGCTTGGTACAAACGTGGCTTTGAGCGTGCTGGTTTTAAGGTTGCAGACTTTGTGTTTGTAGCACAAGAAAAGAAACCACCATATGCAAACAAGGTTTTCAAAATGAACCATACTGATATGGAGATTGGTTGGAACTTTTTGAGCGATTACTTAGACGATTACAACAAAGTGTTAGCTGGAAAGCCAGCCACTATTTACAACAGTCCAAATGTTGTCGAACTTAATACTGGCAACTTTTATAGGGAGGATAAAAATGAAACTTGATTTTGAAGTAAAAAAGAAAAACACAACAGGGGTGCAGTTTAGAATAGATCCAGATACTAAGAAGAAACTTACTGCGTTGAAAAAATATTATGGTGTAGGCACAGGAGTGTTGATAAAGCAAATGATTTGTCAATGCCATGATGCATTATCGGAGGTGGATAAATGAGCAAAAATGAACTTAAATTATTTAATGACGCATTAGCAGAATTATCTGACGGTATGTTTCATTATGAAACTTTAAATGAAACTTACATTACAGATTTAATAGAAAATAAAGATTGGACTATGTTGGTTGCCACATGTATACCCTTAGCTTGTTTTCAAAGAGCTAATGAAAAATTTCAAAAAATGTCTGTAATTAATAATCTTACTAAACAGAGTGAAGAAGCATGACAGATAATGTAAATCACCCACCACATTACACAAAAGGCAAAGTTGAGTGTCTAGAGGCCATAGAATCAGCTTTGTCTTTTACTGAGTTTAAAGGATATTGTAAAGGACAAGTAATTAAATATGTTTGGCGTGAAGATCACAAAGACGCAAACATAGAAGACCTGGATAAGGCAATGTTCTACTTGTCATACTTGCGAAACAAAATGGTGGACATGTGATAACTTCAATTAAAACCGTCTTTATAATACTTGCTCTAAGTATTGTTTTACCTTTGGCTTACATAGCCGTTACAGATAGCGATAAATAAAAAAAAGGGGCTTGCGCCCCTTTTATCACATAGTAGGGATATTCTCCCTCGGAGGCGTCATATCTGAGTCTTCACTCTGTAGATACAACTTGATCTTTGTTTTCTTAGTACTGATCTCTTTACCTTCATTATTAGTGAAGGTGTCATCAACATTGCTAAGCGATAACCTTAGGCCTTTGCCAACAAAGTCACTGTGATTCTCTGGATACTTCTTATACCCAACAGCTTTAGTAAGCCTAGTAAAAATCTCAGTGCTTATACGCTTATTATCCTCGTTGGTAGCCCATAGGTTATACCATTCATTATGGTCACGATACTTACCACCAGCAATCTGAAACGTGACTTTTAAAGTCCAGTTTCCTGCCGCAGATTTGTATTTATCAGTCGCAATAATCTTTGCATTGTATTCGCCCTCTGGTGCAACTGGTGTGCCAGTGGACTGCTCCTCTAAATTGTCGAAAAACTCGACATCACTAAAATCACTCATTAGATTCCCCCTTTGTGATACTTGTTAATGTAAACCCTAACTTTTCAATTAAGGCACTTATATCAGGTTTCTCAAAATCATCTAGCTTGCCGCTTCTGTCTTTTGCTTTATATCCCTGACCATAGACGGTCTGCAACCATCTGTTTCTTGTGTTCCTGCCTTCTTCGTCTTGATCCTCTATGATGCGTAGTGCAAGCACTTCATCAAAGAAATAGGTGACAGTTTCACCAAGCTGTTGACCGACCATTTTCGGTGCATGTCTAAGAACACCATCATCATTTATGACGGCTTCTTTACATAGAAATAAAACGTGCATATGTAGATCTCTAAATGCACGCATGAGATTACCCACTGAATCTTGAACATTACCATATGCCATTCTAGGATCTTTACTTCTAGACTTTTCCCAATTCAATAAGATCTCACTTATCTCAGATACCGAGTCCAAACAAACTGTGTCATATTGTAGTTCGCCAGACTTCAAAGCATCATGAAGCTCCATAACTTCTGAGGCTTCTTTTACTTCAATAGCATCAACATTGTCAGCGTCCTTAATAGCAAGTAAGCCAGCCTCTGCACTTATGACAAGCACTCGTCCAGGACATGTTTTTGCTAGGGTTGTTTTACCCGCTCCAGCCATGCCGTATACCAAGATTTTTGCTCCTTGATTTTGCACAAGCTTTTGCGGAGATACGATTCTTTTTGATAGTTCCATACTTTCTCCTAAATAAATTTACTTGACGATTATACATCAAATCGTTACCATGTGTAAAATTTATTTTTTTACAATATGATGACAGGAGAAGCAAATGGAGAATATCAAGCAAGAGAACATAACTTGGCAAGCAAATTTCTTTTTTCGTACAAAGAGTTTAGCAACAGAAAAACTTAAGGAATTAGAAACTATGGGAATCAAACCAAATCACACTACAAGAAAAGTCAAAAGATATACACTCAGAGAATATATAGAGTTTTTGGGACAAAGAGAATCTGCAAAACAATTTGATTGTTCAGAAGCTGCTGTTAAGTCTTGGAGATATGGCTATAGAAATCCAACTGTCAATCAAGCTAAGAAAATTATCAGAGCAACTGATGGGAGATTAGATTACGAGTCTATATACGGGCCGATATCCGAAATCATAGAAACAGAAGATTAGTGTGTTTCAGCTTAATATTACTGAGGACGACACATCCTTAGAGCAAGCACTTGCTTACTATGATGAAGGCTACAACGTTGTTCCATTACAAAGATCTAACAAAAAACCACCACCTTTTCTAAAAGGTTGGGAGCAATACAAACAGGAGCGACCGTCTAGAGACCTTGTAAAGTCATGGTTTGAGGGTAAGGATAATTTAGTTGTTGCTCTTGTTTGCGGTAAGTTTATTGTCGTAGATGCTGATTCTCCAGAGGCTATGAGTTGGGTGGAGAACAATTTACCACCTTGTCCTTTCAAAGTTGTTACTGGTAAAGGTATGCACTACTATTACAACAACCCACAAAACTACACCACCTTTGCTACAAGGAGAACTCCAGAAACACCCATTGAAAGATTAATAGATATAAGAGGTGTAGGTGGACTAATCATTGCACCTTGGAATAGACATGCTAACGGACAAATATATAAACCTATAACGTTTCCTGATTGGAAAATTACAGATCACACAGACTTACCTGACTTTACAGAGATAGAGTTTGCAAAAATCACTGGCGTTCCGAAAACAGAAACAAGCGTGCAAACAGCACCTTTTCTATTAGATGGTGTATTAGAAGGATCAAGGAATGATGAGGCCGCAAGAATAGCAGGCTATCTAATATCTAAAAATGTAAACATTGAGTTTGTAAAGATCTTTCTACAAAACTGGAACAAAAACAATAATCCACCACTGCCGCAGGAAGAGATTGAAAGAGTGGTCACAAGCGTTAAAAGCACACATGACAGGAAAAATCAGATTGCACCTTTGTTTGTGCAAGCAAGTGAAACCATTCATAAACCAAGAGATTTATTTAACCCACCTGGTTTACTCAAAGATATGTTTAAGTTTTGTGAGGAAATAGCACAAGTGCCACAACCAGAGTTGTCTTTAGTAGGGGCGTTAGCATTAGCGAGTGTGACTTGTGGACGCATCTATAGGACAAACATGAACAATTTTTCATCTATGTATTTCATGGGTATTGCAAAATCAGGACAAGGTAAAGAAAACATTAAAACATTTGTAGAATCAGTGTTAAATGCTAGCGACCATGAAAAGCTTGTAGTAGGAGATGGTTATACATCATCTGGTGCAGTGCACTCAGTTCTTAAGATGCGACCTACACAAATAACTATTATGGACGAGTTTGGTAAAAGACTTGAAGCTATCGGTGCATCACAAAACACAAACAGAGAAGATGGTATACAAACACTGATGGAAGCATGGGGTAGGTGTCATGGAACGTTACGACCAGATAACTATTCATTAATGAATGTGCAAGAACAATATAAAGAAATGATGATGAGCCGTGTTACACATAAGCCTGCCATTACATTAGTTGGTTTGTCAGTGCCGAAGAACTTTTACAAGGCATTGAATAGTGGGCGTATTGCTGACGGGTTTCTCAATCGTTTTGTTGTCGTTGAATCAAAAGAACCAAGACGAGTGGGTGAGTTACGAAGATTTAAAGAACCACCAACATCAATTGTCAACTGGGTCAACTATATACGCAGACAAAGAGGCAATATGAGTGATGTATCACGAGATAATGCAGAGATAGATCTTGACCAGATAGTTTTGAGGTTTGATAGAGAATCAGAGGAAATACTACAAGATTTTGCCCGTGAGATCGTAAAACGCCAAGATATATTAGAAAAAGACAACCTAGAGCCACTTCTAAGCCGTTCTAAGGAGAAAGCTATGCGTTTAGCCCTGTTATGCACACTTGCTTCTAACGCTGACGCACAGACGATTACAGGCGATATTACAACATGGGCTGTGGATTTTATTAGATATTACGATCTATTGTTTATTGAGGCTTGTAGGGATAAGGTTGCAAGTAGTGTTATGGAAGCCAAGATCAAACAGGTGCTTTCATTTATTAGATCTAGAAACGGTGAAGGTATATCTAAACGTGAAGTAGATAGACACGAGTTATTTAGAAGTATGAAGTCGTATGAGGTCAAAGAAATTATTGAAAGACTTAAAAATGCAGGTGAAATACAAGAAGTCGAGATTAAGATTGGTGGTAAAGGTAGGCCTGCTAAAAGATTTGTAGCTGTTGATCCAAATTTCTTTGAGGATATTTAGCCTAGTATAGGTCTACCAGCTACACGTTCAGCAAATTCAATACGTTCATCCGATAAAGGATCTGGTATTTGTGCTTGTGCTAGATCTGGTGATTGCACTTGTGGTAAGGCTGGTGGTTGTTGTATCGGACTAAGGACTTGGTTTCGCAATTGTTTAAAGGTATCAATGCCACTTTCAGCTTGCTCTTCTATATCCTCATCAGTGATACCTACTGCAGTAGCACCTGCATCAAAACCTTTATCTAAGATACTCACTACACCTTCACCAATAGGCACTATTTCACCATCAACATAGCGTAAGCCAAACTGTCTCAACGAAGTGTTTAAAATACGTACAGCTTGTGAAATAGAACCAGGATCTGATCTAGACATAATTCTCACGAATGGTGGATAGGTGAGTAGAAACCTCGCAACTGCCAAACCAGCTACCGTTGGCAATGCTGTTAGTGGTTGAAAAACTATGGCCGCAGAAATACCAGCAGCGACCAAACCACCAGCTGCACCACCTCTACCTGGTTCACCACCTGTAAGTATGTCTATCTGTTGTTGTAGATCACGTAATCCTCGTCTAGTTTCAGCACCAAACATAGCATCTAGTGTTTCATCACCAAAAGAATCAAGACTGGTTTTAAGGTTTTGTGACTTAAATAAATCAGTAATCTTGCCCTGCCCATTCATATCAATTGATTTTGATAAAAGCCTCTGCATACTAGCTCGTTGTATATCTTGAAAAACTTCTGGGCTTACTGTTTCTTTTAAGGCATTGATAGTTGATGCAGTTCCTGGTTTGAACACGGACTTAACTGTTTCTTCAATCGTTTTATCTGGCAATTGTGATATAGCCCTATTTGCTTCAAACTTAATTCTATCTTCTGTGGCCTCTGCAAGTCTTTCTAATTGATTTACAAAAGCTCTGCCTTGGGCGCTTGCATCTAAACCACGTGTTGCATTTCTTTGCGTGATGTCATTAATTATGTTTCTAAGCTGTTGTGGTTTTGGACTAAAACCAATTTCATTTAGTTGATTTATAGTAGCTAACACCTCATCTGCTGTATTTTTACCAGTGGCACTATCTTGAAATAAAACCCTAAACTTTCCATGTTCTTTTTCAAATCTTTTTATTTCTTTTGCAAATTGTGTAAAGTTGACATCAGTGAGTTCATCTTTTGTTGCCTCTCGTAAAGCATCAGCAAACAAACGATTTTTAAGATCTGCTTTTAGTTTATTTTCATAATAATTTTCTATGACGTTGCCCGCAGCATCACGTTTTTGATAAGTTTTATCTACCTTTATGTATTCATCATAGTCACGCAAAGCTTTAAAAATATTTTCTAAATCAATTAATTTGCCATTTAATAATGCTTGTGTATAAACATCGTCAGCTTGTATAGATCCTTTAGCAGCATTTGCTATTAAACCGTTTATCTTTATAGAATCAAAAGGCTCCATTCTGTCAAAATGATTCTTATTTGCTATTCTTAATTCTTCAAGAGTTTGATCTATTAATTTCTTTTCGTCAGGACGTAAACGCATACCAGTATTTTCTAAGGCAAGCTCAATTTGTTTCATGCCATCTGCTTGTAACTCTGTAAGTATACTATCTGAATTTTGTATGCCTTTTTTACCAATACCATAATCATCAAACATTCTTGCTACATTAATTACAAGCTTTCTTTCATCAGATTGTTCAAGCACATCACGTAAAAACCTATTTAAGAAGTTTGAATCATTACGAACCATACGTAGATCGTATTTTCCTTGCTCTGCTAAAGACTTGGCTTTTCCTACCAAATTTTGTAATTGTGCACGCACACTACTGTTTATCTCAGCTCCAGGAGGAGTCATGGTTTGGAATACACCTTTTGCACTATCAAGCTCTAAAAACTCTTCTGCTTTATTTAAGTGCTTAAGAATTATATTATTGATTGCTTTGTTAATTACTACAGATTTAGCGTATTCTTCTTCTGTCTTTGTGCCTACAGGTCTTGGCATACCATCTCTACCAACTTCATATAAATTTCTGTCGTCCTTAAAATTTATAAATTTTTGATCGACTGCATGATAAGATTCACCACTTTGCTCCATAGCTGCATTTCTTGCTTTATTCATGGTGTCTTTGAGCTCTTGTCCGAATACCCTATTTGCAGGTATGTTGCCATAATCTTTTGCTTCTATAACGCTGTCACCTATTTCTCCTAATAATCTACGTAATTCGTTAGTAACATTCTGTTCTTGTAAACGAAGCTTTTGTGTTGCAGCATTTACTTGTTCATCAAGACCTCTTTTAGTGGATAGAGAAATAGTCTCATTTAATGCTTCTTTTTCATTCTTTATGTTTTTTAATACACTGTTTACTGCAGCTCTTAAATAAGCAACATTTGGTTTATCTCTACTGCTACCTAAGACTTGTTCAAAAATACCTTGATAGGTAGCAGGTAATCTTTGGTCATATACTTTTCTAGCAGGTAAAAAACCTTTTGATAAAGAGTATTCAAACTTTTGTACTTTACCTTGCTTGGCTGCTTTCAATATTTCATCATTAGAAAGTGGTCGTCCTTTCTCACGATCTAGTCTTTTTACGTCAGCCCAACTTAAATTTCTAGACGCAACAAACCCAGCTCTTTGATTTTCCAAAGGAGCTCTTTTACCTAATATTGATTTAAAAGCCATACCAGGTAGCTCACCAAACAAAGCTTGTCCAACTGAACCAAGCACAAATTCTTCCTTGTAAAGATCAGCTAATTCATCTTTATCTTGTAATTGAAAACCCTCTTGCGTGTCTAAATATTCTTCCCCTGCTTTACCTGCAACTGATCCAATACCTGCAGCGAATGTTCTTGCTATTCTTTCTCGACCACCTGCTAATGATGTTATTGCTTTCAATACTTTTGTTTGTGGCAAAAACGCAGCTATGGTACCTATTACAGGCCCTGCGATACCTGAAAAGTCTGCCAGATCACCAGTTTTTAAATTAAAGCTGTTTTCGTCTATTACAGTATTTAGATTTACAATTGTGCCATCTTGAAGTTTTCTTTGTTGCACAGGTAATCCTAAAAGTTGTAAACCTTGTGGTGTCAAGGCTACTTGACCTTTAGTATTTCTAATGTAGCCACCAGCTCCAACGGAATTTTGTAATATACCCTCTTGCTGGAGTGGGCCTTTTGATGCACGCACACGCTTCATCAAATCGTCAAGTATTTTGTTTTGTTCTTTAAATGGATCTTCGCCAGATACTTCAGCACGCCCTAGTTTTTGACGTAAGCTTTTTGCATCTTTAGGTAAATCAGCAGGATCAACACCTGTTTCATAATCAAAGTAAAGCTCATCGTAAAATGGTGAAACAGCGCCCTTAGCTATTTCTGCACGAGTTTTTTTTTGGGCTTCTTCTTCAGTGGCCGCATCTATGATGTGTGTTACACCTGGTGCTATTAATACTCTGAATCTTGGCATTATGTAGTTGGTCTAAGTGTGGTATCAATAATACCCTCTGATGCAAAATAACTACCTGGCTCTCTAAGGGTATTGAAATCTATACCTAAAATTTTATTTATTAATTCTTCTTCTTCAGTTACTTGTGGTGATGCTTGACCTGTCCTTGCTAAATATGAGGTGCCTCTAATTATCGCTCTTCTGTCTTGCTCCATACTATCAATAACATTGTTTCTTGTTCTTGTTAACCTTTTCTTGATATCAGCAGGTTGTGTAAATATTGTGAGATTACCAAATATATCAGCCACGATCTGCCTGTCTAAGTTAGAAATAGTTTTACCAGATTCACCTAGTATTTCTCTAACGCTTTGCTGTGCTAATACATCTAATGTTGTATTTATTCTAGTTGTTGGATCTAAATTCTTCCAATCACCCAATGACATGCTTGCAGCAGCTGCTAACTTTGTCATGCTTTGCGTAAGCCAACCTTTTAAACCATATGCGTTAGGATCTTCTAAATCTTTAAATACTGCATCTAAATCTTTTAAAGTTCTTTCACTGCCAGAGAAGTTACGTATTGCTGTGTCTATTGACTCCTCAGCTTCGCCAAGTGACTCTGCTTCTTTGTAGTCCATTATGCCTGCACCTAATCCCTTAAGGCTAGCTTCGTATTTTAAAAGTTCCTTTGCTTGTGTTTGTTTTCTAGCTTCTTCTTCTTGTAGTAAATCTCTAGCTGCTCTTTCCTCTGCAGCTTTTGCAGCTCCAGATGCTAAGCCTTCACCAAGTTGTCCTGTTCTTGCAAGCTCTCCACCAACATTTCTAATAAAATCTAAAAATCTGTCAGAGCCAAACACACCAGAGGTTTCTCTAGGTGGTGCTTTAATTGCTTTCTCTCTATTAAGATCATCAATGGTTATTTCCGTATCAACATTTTGCAAGTCTATTTTTGGTTTTTCAAATGTCACACTTGGTTTGGTTTCAGGAATTAACTCTGGAACAGTTACACCCTCAAGTTCATCTAGAGCGTTTTGTATTTCGTTTTCTACAGCTGGTGGTAAATCAACAGGTGCAGTTCTTTCTGGGCTAGGTAACTGTGATACAAAGTCTGGTCTACCCTCTGGTAAAGGGTCACCAAACTCATCTCTTCCTATCATAGACTTCTCAAACTCTATTTGTCTTCTAGCTATGTCAATATCCGATGATCTTCCAAGAGTTTCGCCACCCGTCAAAGGAGATGGTGATAATGTAGTAGGATCTTCAACAGCAGACACCTCTTCGTCAAGTTGACGTTCTTCTTCCAACAAGGCATCTATGTCTGAAGTTAAATCAAGGGTAGATGGTTGTAAAATATTTTGTAATTCTGCCTCTGATCTGCCACCTCGAACGCCAGTTGCCAAAGCTCCCTCTAATCCCTGTCCGTAAATTGGTGAGTCAAAATCTTGTAATGCTTGTAATCTTGGTCTGTTTTCAAGAGCTTCTTCAGATAACAGTTGTCTAGATATTCCTGCTACAGCTGGTAAAAATACACCTTTAGCAGTCCTAGTATAGTCTTCCAATAAAGATCGTCCAGATTGTAAATTTGAATCTATGTTTCTAGTCAGCGGTATAGCTTTTCTATTTGTAATATCATCAAGAATAGATTTTAAGTCCATTGTTAAACTAATTTGTCCTGCATCAGAGCTATTTCGTAGTGCAAATAATTCAGAATCGGATAAATTAGCTAATTGATTTGCAAAGTCTTGTGCAGTAATTCTATCGATTGTGCCATCTGCATAAGTAACAGACCCACCAGCTTGAAACATTTCTCTGTTCAAAAAATTCATTAACTACTTCCTTGTCTAGGAGCAAGAGCACCATAAGCACTAAATGCAGCACCTAGACCAGCAGCAGTAGGATCAGTAGGCATACCATATTGAGAATCAATTTGTGTTCTTGATCCTTGATAGCCTGGTAACATTCCTGCTATTGCACCTAATACATTTAGTGGTCTTTGTTGTTGTCCCATCTGTTGTGCAAATATTCTTGATAATCCAGTTTCTGCAATGCCTCTGCCAATACCACCGAAGCCTGCAAGTTCGCCTCTTTGACCCCTTCGTAAAGCGTCTAATTGAGATCCTATGCCTCCTATTTGTTGACCAAAGCCTGCTAATGACTGTCCTAGTTGTTGCGCTCCTGCACCTCTTTGTTGTCCAATACCAAGCAACCCTGATGCTAAGTTTTGTCTAGCTCCTGCACCTGCAGAACCATACCCCATAAGGTTGGCTGCGAGTTGTTGTTGTGCACTGAATTGATCACCCGTCAAACCTCTAAGTAGACCACCAAGTTGTTGTTGTGCTCCTAATTGCTGACCAGCTGAACTTTGTAATAAATTTTGTAATGCTTGTTGCGATGCAAGTTGTTGTCCAGCAGTACCTCTTTGGAATTCAGCTAAAGTCTGTCCTGCACCAAACCTTTGGCCTGCAGTACCTTGAAGTGCGTTTGCTAATGCTTGTTGAGCACCTAATTGTTGTTGACCTGTTCTTCCTAATAGATCTACTACTCCTTGTTCTGCAGCTAATCTTTGTTGTGCGCCAGAAGTCAATCTGTCAAACAATCCACTCTCTGCACCAAACCTTGTTCCTGCAAGACCAGATAAACCTTGTGAAGCCGCTCTTTCAGCTGCTCTTTGCCTTGCGAATTCGCTTAATCCTGTTCTTTGTGCTTCACTAAAACCTCTTTGTCTTATATTGCCAAGAGCTTGTGCTAAACCTTCACCGAGAGCTTCTCTACGCTCCATAGCACCAAGCCTAGCCCTACTACCACCAAACGCACCAGAACCTATTTCACGGGCTCTAGCAGCAACATCTTGTTGTTCACCAGACTCTAGTACGTCATCAATAGTTTGTTGAACTACAGCATCTTCAAAAGGATTGAAAAATTGTTGTGTTAAACCTTGATCATAGCCACCTAAAGTTCTTCGTAAAAGATCTTCAGATTCACCAAGCCGACGCCCAAACATATCCGTAGAACCTATGGCTCCAGTCTCAATACCACCAAGCGCCTGTCCAAATCTACCAGCGGCACCTTCACCCCTGGCTTCTACATCACTTAATCTTCTACCAAATTGGTCAGTGGCTCCTGCTTGTATACCTTCAACACTGCCTAATCTTCGCCCAAATTCATCAACTTGTCCTGCTAGACCAGCTTGTGTAGCACCTAAATCTCTGCCAAATATATCTGCGGCTCCTATCGCACCTGCCTCAATGTCTCCCATTCTTTGACCAAAAGCTCCAGTCGCTCCTATTTGCTGTCTACCAAGTCTGCCTAATGATCTACCAAACCTATCAGTTGCACCTAGAGTTATGCCTCGTGCTTGATCTATACCACCTAGTTGATCACCAAGTCCAAGTAACATTTGTTGTTCTGCTCTTTGGAAATAAGGATCACGCAGAGCCTCAGCTCTTCTTGACTGACCTATTGCTTGATCAATTAAATCTTTATTTTGTTGAAAAAATGGCTCAAAACCACCAAGACCTGCTACAGCTTGTTGCCTTGCTAGTAATTCTAATGGTGAAAGTCCTGCTGTTTGTTGTAGCGGTACATCGCTTCCAATTAAATTAGCACCTGCTTGTTGTAATTGATTGAAGAATCCTGGTTGATCTGCTGTGCCAAAATACAAGGATCTAAGTAAAGGATCGCCTATGACTTCAGAGGCTTGTTGATTCATCAACACTGGATCAATTGCTCCTTGAGCCATCTGTGTTTGTGCTGGATCTGTCACATCTGTACCAGTTGCTGTAGCCGTAGGATCTGTTGCAGGTTGTGGTATAGGATCAGGCACTGGATCTGGAGTAGGTGGAGAAGTTACATTGGTCTCAGCATTAAGTGCATCAAAAGGATTTGGCCCAGGAGGTGTCATACTATAATCAGTTACGCCTGCTGCTTCAGCTGCTTGTGGGCTACCGTACACAGTACCATCTGGTCCATACACTGCTACCTGTAAGCCTGCAACAGGCCCTGCGTCTGGTGGATTTAGCCTATCAAAACCACCTGCGCCAACCTCAGTTGCAATATTTCCAAAATCTACACCTTGGTTTATACCACCTTGAATACCACCACTAGGTATGTTTGATAAAAAACCAGGAGGTGGAGCTACGCCTGGACCTTGAGGTATTGGATCACCTAGATCAGCCAACTGATCATATATTGTGCCTCCACCAGGTAACTGTTTTGCAAAATCACGAGGATCTGGTTTATTAGATTTAAAACCTACGTCAAAATCTTCTGGCGGCAATTGTTGTATCGAACCGATTGGCTCTAGTTGTGGCGGTCTTATAGGCCCTTGAATTGGAGCGTCTATAGGTAAACCTGTTCCAACTCCTCCTCCTCCATCATCAAAACCACCACCAGGACCTCCGATTGATATTGGCGGTTGAGGTCTTTCTGATATTAATTGTTGTATGAATGGTAGTTGTTCTATTTGTTTTGGTGGGGGCGGTGGTACAGGTAACGGTCTTGCTATTGGTAACTCATTTGTATCTGTTGGTGGTATAAACGGTATTGATGGGCCAACAGGCAAAGCAGATGATATACCTCCACCAGGACCGCCTATAGATATAGGAGGTAGTGGCCTACCGATACTCGGTGGTCTTATTGGTACTGGCACTTCGGGTATAGGTCTTGCAGGTCGTATGCCACTAGGAGGTGCAACTGGCCTACCAATTGATATTGGGCGTGGTCTACCGCTAGTAATCGGTCTTAATCTTGGGTCATCACCTCGAACAGGTCTGCCAATAGGCATAGGCATGGGTCTAACAGGTCTGCCAATTGAAATAGGGGGTGTCGGTCTGCCTCTTATCGGTCTAAAGGGTACACCTCTACCTACGGGTAGAGCTCTTGCATTACCACCTCGATTTCTCTGTGCAAGTAATCTACGTAAACTCATTACACTCTCCCAATATCGTTATATTGCTCAAACATTTTCATAAGTCTATCCATGTTTCTTGCACCTTTTTGTCTGTCAGGTTTACCACTTGGCATTATTTCAATGCCAGTTTCTGTTTTTGTGACCTTAAATCCACCTAGACCATTGTTAGCTGCAGATGTCATTACAAATTCGCCATCACTGAGCATTGCAGGTATGTCATCACTTGTGCCTGTACCTGGGCCTATTGATGGGCCACCCATACGCATATCTAATTCTTGTAATCCACCCATGGCTGCAGGTTTTCTAATGCCTAGATCGAAACCTTGAAAGGTTGGTTGTGGCATAAGATCTGGTCTGATTGATTGTCTTATATCTTTAAGTCCACCCTCTTTCTTTTTAAAATCTTCTTTTACTGCTTTACCGTACAATGCAGCTAAAGCCATCAACCCAGCGTTGCCACCAAATCCACCTCCATCTCCACTGCCAAAAAAGTCACCTATTTTTCCAGGCAATGTTGCTGACCCTTGTTCTGCTTCAGCTTGAGCAATTGCAGCAGCTTTTTCTTCATCTGTCATAGCTTGTATTTGTTCATCTGTATAACCATATTGCTCTAAAGCGGCAGATCTACCACCAAATCCAAACTGATCACCAATAGTTTTTATAATTTGTGGCGTGCTTCCAACATCATCTGGATCTCTTTTAAATAAATTTCCTGCTATTCCTTTAAGACCTTCTCTGAATTTGCCACTTGCTCCAAAAAATTTACCTGAAGTTGCTTTACTTGCACCTTTACCTAATATCTTACCTAAAGGTCCAGCTCCACCTATGCCAGCAATGCCGAGTCCAATTGCAGCTATAGGTGCAACTTTTTTTACTACTTTTTTTAGACTTTTACCTAATTTTTTTAGAAATCCAAACTCAGCCATACCTGTTATTGGGTTGATTGACATACCTTGACCTACAGTATATTCATTCGGATCAAGCCCTACAGCCATCATTTCTTGTTGTATTATTTGTTGAGTTTGTGGAGAAATAACTGGTGGTACTACCATCTCCCCTGGTGCTACGTGGGCAAGCATTGTATCTTCCCCTCTGCCTAGACCTGCTATACCGCCTGGATTATTCATTTCATTCATGCTCAAATCATTCCTCGTTACATGTTAACCAAAATACCAAAAGGTATCTATCTCCTGATTCTACTGCTAGCCCTCTATGCATATGCGTAAAACTAGGAAAAATTAGAGCGTGGCCTGTAGGTAATGGCTCGACTGTACCACGTTTTAAAAACTCAGTTCCGCCACCTTTGTACTTCCCTGTGTTCAAAGGAACTACCATACTTATATCAGCGCTTGCATCATGATGCCAAGCACCTTGTTTTTTATCCTTTAAATTATAGTTAGCTATTTGGATTCCGCCCCCATCTACATGCCTATTCCAAATATTTAAAAATATAGGATTTCCAATAGTATATATCGTTTGCATTAAAGATTGAAATATTTGTGGACAATTATCTTGAAACGTTATTTCTGGTATTTGTCGTAGATCATCCTCTTCTGGGTTAGGATTAAAGCCAAAATGTGTTTCCAAATGTTTCATTTCATCCATTAATATCTGACAAAACTTCTCTGAAAAAAAAGGCACGGTGTAAACATCCTTTAACGGTTCTTCTATAATTTTGTCTAAGGGTGTTGATTTTGGCGATTTTGTGCCACTTTCTTGGTAAAAATCTACTATTGGGTTTATAGAGTCTTTGACTGCAGCAAAAGTTTCTTTGTTTATATACCAATCACTTGGATAGGTGAGTAGTAGGTTTTTTGGTTGATAAATAAGGTTTTCAGCTACGTTTATCATAACTCTATGGTTGTTGCTCCTGCTATCTTGATAGTTACTGTGCCAACATCTGATGTCATTTCAAAACCTTTAGCTAATGTTCTAGCGCCTATGTCTACCCATTTGTTACCTGTGTAGACTTGTAAAACCCCAACTGTGGTATTCCAAATAATGCTACCTGCGTTAAACTGTAAAGTGTTTTTTTCTGCGTCAGATATCTGCCTAACATTATCAAGATCCACTGCACCCAAATTAATTTCTAAAATACGGACTAATCTATTAAAAATATCAGATGAAACGGTGTCAGTAGCTAGTGGTAGTTGAGTTTGTAAAATCTTACTCATCTTTTACCATCTGGTTTTATGTCTATCCTCGTGGCTCCTAATCTCCATCCTATTGATAAATTACCATTGTTAGATGCATCGTCATCGGATTCAAAACGCAAAGCTATTTGTCTTGAACGACTACGCACAAAGACTTGTTGAGTTGTTGCTGATATGGCATTTGTAGAATTTGTGGTAAGAGAGTCGCCAGGAAAGTTTCTTGTTTTCAAAACAATGTTTACATTACCATTGTTATCATCTTGTATAAATTTGTAATCTGGTATTATTCTTTTTAAAAAACTAAACTGGTCGCCATCACCTATATCCATATCAGAGCTTTCTATAAACACATTTGTCATAGGAGATCCATCGTCATTAAAACCGACTTCTTGTTTAAATAACAAACTATCTCCTGTAGCTCTTGGGTAATTCTCTATACCAGAATCAAGCCAAGCAGTCCTGACTAACTGCCCATAAAACCATAATTTTTCTACATAGTTATAGATTACATATCTGTCTATTTCGCTTGATGAGCTTGAACAATAGAACCACCCTATTTCACTTTTATCTTTTATGGTAAAAGCATGTATTTTAAAAGATTGTGTTAGGTTAATATCATTAAAAACATAGTTATGCACCGAACAAGGTAATGTTTGTACTGAACCGTTGTAGACATAGAAATTGTTGTAACTCATCCAAAAAACGCCACTAGGGGCTGTTGTTGCAGCTTTAGGCCCAACAAGACCAGTTCCTTCGTTAATGAGGTTTATACCAAAAGTAAAAGGCGGCCCTATAAACTGCATACTGTAAAGAGCAGTATCTGTCCAAATTAAAGTTTCTTGTCTTGCTTTGACACCACCAATTATGGAGGAGCCGCTTGACAACCTAAGTGAACCTGCAGTGTTCGTTGTCAAGGGCTCAAAATCTAACTCATTTTCTTGATCACTAAAAGCCACTAACATAGGATCTATCGTTCCTGTTCTTGAAGATCCAGATATGGGATCTGCACCTAAAACAATCAAATGCCTATCTTTTTCTGATGTTAATACTTGTAGTGCTTTTGTTGGTACAAGGTTTGCTCCAGAGATAGCTGATAGTTCAACTGCTCTCGTGGTCAAACCACCAGACTCAAGCCATCTGAATATGCCACCATTACGCTGATTTATAATTAAGTTTTCACCAAAGTTGTCATGTGTCCATAAACGCAGTTGGTTTGTGTCTGATAAAGCTGCAGCTTGTCCAAACGCACCTATACCCCAACCGTTAAGACCCCAGCCTGTGCCAGGAACATAAACATCCAAGCCAACATTTACTTGATATGCACCTACGACTGAAGATCCACCATTACCAGTATCAGAAGAGTTTGCTGTTACTGTTGTACCACTGGTGTCTTTAGCTTCAATCGTATAACTGTTTGCATTTACCACAGTAGCTACTTGATATTCTTGATTTAGAACTGCTGCTGTGATATTACCACCAAGCGAAGATGCGCCACTGAAAGTTACAAAATCGTTTTGCACTGCACCATGAGCAGTATCTGCTACTGTAATCGTAGCATCTCCATTACTAGCAGAGAAAGTTACATCGCCAGCTGACGTTGTTGATCTTATAGGTGTAATGTCATTAAAAGAACCACCTGATTCAATGTAATACTTAAGATGGCTACCCAAACCTAAGTATTTAGATCCCTCCAGTGATATCCAAGGGTGTAATGCTCTAACTGAGCCTAAATATGTATTTGGAGTTAGTTTTTCCCAACCCCCAAACTTTTCTGGTCTACCCTTGCGAAATCGAACTAAATTACAGTCAAACCATCCCCCTTCATTATCATATGCGGTACCTTCTCTGTTTATACCTGGTCTAAATGTAATCTTTTGTAAAGGCATATTAGATGTGATGCCACTCTTTGCCTTCAAACAACAAAGACTCTGCTTGTCTTCTGCGTTCTAACCCCTCCAAGACTTTACCGTTTGCTTTGTTCCATCTACGCATTTGATGCGGGACTTCTTCTTTCTTATTGTCATTTAACACTTTAAGCATAGTGCTATTGTTAAGGTTTGTTGGGCCTAAGTTATAAGTCCATGCAACTAAAGCATCAAACTCATTTTGTGATAATGGCACATGCACTGCATCACTTACATAAGCGCCAAATACAGGCAACTCTTCGTGTAACCATTGATCAGCTTGTTCTTGTGTACAAGTATCTCCTTTTTTTACATTTTTTGTTCTGCCGTAAGCTATTGTCCAAACGCCTGCACTGCATTTGTACGCTTCTAGCTCACACCCTTCAAATTTTTTTATTAAACTTGTGCCTTCTTGTGAAATTTCCATATTACTCCTCCTCTTTTGTCGTAGTAACTTCCCTATAATACACAACAACATCTTTTAATTCACTTATATAGCGTTTAATTTCTTGCATGTTATATGCCATAACTTCGTAATCTGGCACTGTCATAGCTAGAAAAACAAGCTCTCCTTCTTGATTTTCTATTATTGCAAACTGTTCTTCAAAATTCTCGGGTGTAATAGTAAGCCATCTAACCTCTCTAAGAGATATTTCTCTTGGCATAACTGGTTGTACAATTACTCTTTCTAAAGGCTTTGCAGTGACTTCTATTTGTTTAGTTGGAATCAGGCTGCAACTGCAAGCCATCATCAAGATCATCAACAGTGATGCTGATTTGCTCGATGTCTTCCATAATGTGTTTTGTACCATTATTTATCTTCCTTTGCATTTCAACTGGATCAGCTATGATTTTCGCACTTAGCTGATAGTTTTGTATAAATTCTGTGTATCTTAACAATTCTCTTTGTGCTGCTTGACTTTTTTTTGATAACTCACTCATTTGTTGTGTTTGCAAGTCAAAATCTTTTTGTAACGCTGTGATTGCTTCTTCTTGCGTTGCTATAGCACCCTCAAGTGCTACATTGTTTGCAGTTAAAACCTTATTTTGATTGTACAAATAATAAGATGTAAAACCTAAAGTAAGTATGATCGCTAGTAAAAATTGTTGCATCAAGCGTCCTCAATAATGTAATTTAAGCCAGAGGCACTTCTATACTCTACCACTTTGTCATTGTCATCCCTAAACTTTAAATGTTTTTCTTTTTGAATTATTATTTTTTTTGAGATATATGTTTTGTCGTCAGAATCTCCATACTCTTTGTTAAATGACACAGTAATTTTATATCTTGTAGAAAAATACTCACAAATCCAAATATATAATTTTTTTAGATATTGCATTAGACAAATTTTGACAAAACTATAGATACTAGGATAAATGGGTATACAGCCCATATCATGTTCTCAAGTTTGTCAAAGCGTGCTGATCCATCTTCTAATCTTTGTTCTATATTTTTGTATCTAATAGAACATTCTTTTTCGTGTGTTTCTATTTTGTTTAATGCTTGTTGTGTGCTCATATTGTTGTATAAATCGCTAAAGAGTGTTTTTTCCCTTTTACTTTTATTGGTTTCAGTAATTTTAACTCAAAACTACAAGATTTTTTAGTGTTATGACCTATTATTATATCTACGCCTACATCTTTGGTAGCACTTTCAAGTCTTGCAGCTGTATTTACTGCATCTCCTATTGCACTATAATCAAACCGTGTTTCACTACCCATATTACCTATTATGGCTTCTCCAGAATTTATGCCTATACCTATGTCTATTCCTAAATTGGATTGCTCCATGTCTGCCTTTATTTTCTGCGCTGCTAGTATGGCTTTATTCTCATGATCTTGTAGGTCTATTGGTGCGTTAAAAATAGCCATCATCGCATCGCCTATATATTTATCAACCATACCCCCATACTCTTTCACTGCATCTGCTTGTATTGTTAAGGCTTTGTTCATAATTTTAGTTACTTCTTCTGGCTCTAGCTTTTCTGATAAACTTGTAAACCCTCGCACATCTGTAAACAGAAAAGTGCAATACTTTCTTTCACCACCTAGCTTGAGTAAGTTCGGAGTTTTTTGCAAAATTTTCACTTGTCTAGGGTCAAGATAATGCTCAAACTGTTTTTTGATTAGTTGTCTTAGTTTGTATTGTTCTCTGAAGCGTAAATAGAAAGCAGTAGATCCTGCAATAAATTGTGATATTAACGACCATGTTACATCTATGAGTAAGCTTTTTTGAATCAAATAGTATCCTATGGAGCCTGTAGAGAGCATTATTGTGAAACCAAGTGCAATGCCAAGGGATATACCAAAACGTATTAATACAAGCCATACGAGAGTTACTGAAACTAAATAAATTAACATTTCAAGAGCTAAAGAATAATCTGGTATATATGGACTATCTTGTATAAGTATTGATTCTGCTAACGCTGCTTGTATTTTATGTGGCTCTAACAGGCCAACAGGTGTAGCAATTTGTGGCATAACACCTGCAGCAGTTACTCCAACAATAACAAACCTACCATTTACATCCATTTCCTCAAGATCTGTTTGTGGTGTTTCTACCCAACTAATCCATTTACGACCTAGACTATCTGTTTTGACTGGTGGTATTCCTTTTATTGATATTTCTTGTATACCATTATCATTGGTTTTTATAATGTAAGTTTTTATGCCAAACAAAGATTTATAGATCTGCGTGCCAAAACTAGGTATCCAATCGTTATTAGGAGTTCGTACAAGCAGTGGTATTCTTCTGACAAGCTGATCTATGTCAGTGGGAGCAATGGCCAAACCTTCGTATGAGTTTTGAGTAAGTAGAAGCAGGTTCTCCTTCACTCCCGTGGTTATTATACCACCTTTATCCTCACCTACAACAACAGTTCCTGGAGTTGGTGGGTACACACCTTTACCATCTTCAAACATAGCAAGAACTGAAGGAGCGTATCCCAATGATCTACCAAAGTCTTCATCTCCACCCATTCTGTCAGGTTGTGGAAAAGATATTGCCCAACCAACCCCAATTGCGCCACGGCCTAACATTTGGAGATTTATTTCTGCTAGTCTTTGTCTTGGTAGAGGCCAACCTCCCTCTCTTTCAACATCTTCTTCGGTGATGTTTAAAATTACAAAATTGCCTGATACATCATAAGTTTTTACCAACGCATCAAAAGTACGCAGTTTAATGATCTCAGTTGGTGTGCTTTGAAATATAAGTGGTAATGATAATACAATCACTAAACATACAAATATTTTATATTTCATCAGCAAGGCATCCTATACCCATTCATGTGTATATTGTTTGGACACCAGGAGGTTGTATTGTTTATATACTGGTTTCTTACTACAGCTCCTGTTAGTGCAAGATTCATCCAAACATAACCATTAGTATCTAAATTCTGTCCTACTATACCTGCTACAACTATTTTATGAATCAGTAAATTATCTAAATGCGGACGCTCGCCTAAAAATGGATTCGCCTCTTTGGTATTTGGGTTTTTTAACCCCTCATAAGTTGTATAGACATCAAGCACATTAAGAGTCCAGTAAGTAATTATTTGTGCTCTTGATGGTGGTTTCTTAATTTCTACGAATTGCAAAAATTTACGTTCAGGTATGTTAATTACATCTTTTTGTGATAACTCTGGCAAAGTTAAATCCAGTTGTGCAAAGACGTTAAAAGGCACTATTAACAATATAGAAAATATTTTCATTAACCACTCTGTTTTATTGTGATAACACTGCTACTACCACCGTTTATCTTAATTGTTTTAGAAACACCATCTTGAATTAAAATTACGGTATAACTTGCAGAGACATCAAGATCTAGTCTAGCAGTGTTATTAACACTTCTAATTAACGTAAGTTTTTCACCATCTATAAACGATATTATTTGGGTTTCTGTATCTTGCCCAAATTTTGTACCTGCTATAGCAACTGAGCTTACATCTCGTTGTAATTGATCCTCTTCTTCAGCTATCTCTAAAGCATCTATCACATCTAATAAATCTTCAAGAAAATTTACGTCTAAATAATTTATATCTAATTCTGTAAATTCTAAATCCGCTTCGTTATCTAAAAAATCTTCATCTAAATAATCTATATCTAGATCATTGAAATCTAAAAAATCATTTGTGTTAAGAATAACTTCTTCGGTTTGCATTTCTACTGTCTCTGGCGGACTTACAATTAGCATGTTGTCTATAATATCCAAAGTAAGATCTAAAATTACTGGCTTACTGGGCGCACTTTCAAATACACTTACTGTAGTTGCTTGAAAAGGTTGATTTAGTATGACACTACCTGTCGCAGTAGTTACCTCTATTTCTCCACTTGATAGACCATATGCATCTGGTAACAAAATTATTAGTGATGCTCCTAGTTCATTTACTGTGGTTGTGAAGTCAGTGCCGCGAATCGCTATATTAGCCGTGGGCGTTTTTAAAGATATGTTTTGTTTGTCAATCCTATTTAAGTTACCTGTGATAAATCTTGTAGTACCTAACGCAAAGGTAAGAGCCATCTTTGATTTAGATGGGTCTGGGTCATAAATATATTCATCTATTAAAAGTTGGGAGTGTTCTGTAAGTTTTACTTGGCTATCATCTAGAAAAGTTATAGCCATGCGGCCATTGTTAGTTATAGCCTCATCATTAGTCTGTATTACAAAATCTAGACTAGCGTTATAAGGTATGTCTCTTACAACGCTAGCTGAACCAGAAAGTTCAGAGATATCACCAATGTTAACAGCTTGTGCTTGTACCTTGGTCGTTTTGGATAACGCAAATGTTGCTATTAGAAGTGTTGCTAATAATCTTGAGATAATCCCTTGCCAAAGTAGAAGATTGCGTAACATCAATCGTATTTGAACTGCCATCTAAATCTAAGTAAAAATAACCACTATCAGCAGATGTAGTGCCACCGTACCCACTACCACTGAAATTCAATGTATTACTACTGCCGTTTACATCGACATAGTTAATTGCATTTGCATAATCTATATCAAAATCAAACTCATTACTGCCACCAGTAACAATCCAATCTAGATCAAGATAAGACGCATCATCATCCTCAGCTACTGCTAAATCAAAGGTGTTACTTGATCCAGTGACATTTATATTCATATTAATATAATCTGAGTCAATAAGGCCTGTGCTATCTACAAGTATGTCAAAGACATTACTATCACCTGTAAATTCAAAAAACCCTGTAAAATTATCACCATCAATAGCATCAGATCTAAATTTATTACTTGCACCTATTTGATTGATGTCAAGTATCATTGACACACCATCAAGATCCAATGCAGTCATAGTGCCAGATACCGCACTTGTACCACCAATAAGGTTAGATCCACCTTGTTGCTCTAAATCTATGGTTGCAGAGTTTCCAGTTTGATTTACATAAATTTCATTGTCCGCAACAACAGAAAGAGACATAAATAAAAAAATGTTAATTAGTTTCTTCATATTTCCAATACCCTCTTGTATTTCCTACGTTTATTATTTCTAAAACTGCACCTTCGATAGCTTTCATTAAAGCTATGGTTGTGCTTTCGTTGCGGGTGGCACCCGTTTCTATTTCGACCAACTCTGTGCCCATTTCTATAAATCTGAACACATCTTGAGATTGGCCATAACTATAGATAGTTTTTTGTGACATGACCTCAATCAATATTTCACCTGTAGCTACTGATACCATACGCAGACTAACACTTACGCTGTCTTCTCGGTATTGCAGACTAGACCCTATGCCTAAATATCTTGCGCCTAGACCACCTGTGACTAAGTTACTATCATACGATACAACTGCACCTTCAAGCAAGACACCTGCAAAAAGCAAAGGACCTAAAGCCTGGCTTTCACCAAGTTGTTCTCTTGTAGATCTGATAAGTTGTCTTTCTTTTGTAAGGTTATCAAGACCAACTCTTTCTACAACACGAAAGAAGTTACCATTTGATGCATGTTTTAGCGAACGTATTAACAAAGTATATGGAGCTTGTGTAATTGCAGATGAGAATAAAGCAAATTCACTGTTGCTTTTTCGTTGTCCTGTTTGATCAAGGAAAGCAGTAGGGTAAACTGCAACCACTGGTTTGACTGCAGGAGCTGGTATATATGCTAATTCGTCAGACTGCAACGAATATATACTATACTCGTGTAATCCTTTGCTTTGGTATCTATCTGGTCTTGTATCTTTTACAACTTCTAGTATTGAACAACTAGAAAGAGAAATCACCAAGAGGCAGTTCAATAGTCGTGGTAGAACCGTCATTTGAGTTAAAAATAGTAAGAATTATCATACCGTCTTCAATCTTGTAAGATATTATATTACCTTCAAGTTCAAACGTGCCTTCAGTAGATTGTGTTTCACCAAACATATTTTCTACAATCTGTCTGGATATTTGTGCGTAGATACGGCTTTCTAAGTTTCTAATGAATCTTGCAAGAGTTGTGTTTTCAGCATCTCTCTCTAATTCTTCTTGTAAAGCTTTGATCTCTTCTTTTATAGTCATCTTTCTCATATGTTCTTGGTTTTCTATCGTCAAGTAATGAGAACTGGTATTAATACCGCTAAAAGAAGGAGACTTAAACTTAAAAGTGATAGTATCTGCTTGTGCGCTTTGTATAACACCAAAAGTAAAAAGCATCATGCCGCACAAAAAACTTAGTGCGTATAGATTAGCTTTGTTTTTTTCTTTCCGTATCATCTTGTTCTTTAAGTTTTACTACTGTGTCAACTTTCTCTTTTAATCGTATCATATCTTGATCCAATAGGCGAAGTTGATCTGTTAGCCTAATTATAGTCTTTTTCATTTCACTTACAGATGGATCTATGGTTTTAGTTATAGTTTGCCATACATAAAAAACAAAATATCCTAAGCCTATAACCATGACAGTTGGAAAGCCAAACTTTTGCACCAGTACAACTATATCCATTAGTCACGCCTTGCGTCTATCTTGCCATCCTCTACAAAATTCTCTGCTCTGGCTATCCTATCAAGATCTGGCGGTATGTTTAGTGCGCTAGAAACCACGGTATCTATTCTAATTATATCGTTGTTCATTATAGATGCTCGGGTTATAAGCATTTTGGTAATGCCTTGTACTGATTTAATATCTGAAACTAGATTGTTCATAAGTTGTCTTATTATTAAAAATATAAAATACCCCATAATCAAACCACTAGCTATTGGTAATCCTACTTCGCTTATCAAGCTTATAGCTTGATTCATTATTTATCTTCGCCTTTGAAGCTTTTTGATGCGCCAGATGTCCCTGCATAAAGACCAAACCAAGCTGCACCTGCACCAACGATAATAGATATTAGTCCAGATTGTTCTAATGAAGGGTTTTCTAAAGCCATAAACCACATAGTTGAATAATAGAGTAAGAATATGTAAACACTTAAAAATGCTCGTGGAAATATTCTCCATGCATCAACTGCTTGTGCTAAATGAATCCACTTTTGGTGTGGGTTGACATTGCTTACATCCTCGAGTTCTCTTATTTTGTCTTTAAGATCTGAAATCTCACGCATCATATCCATAAACTTGTTAAGATCCATTTCGACTTCGTTTCTATCCATATCTCCGCTAAATTGTCCTTGATTCATATTCATTAATAATCTCCCCAAACTTTGGTTTTTTTGCCACCGTCATAAGCTACTGCATGGCCTTCTTTAATTAATATTTGGCAAATATCTTTGCCATCATCTGTGTAAGGTATACCTAGTATACGGCCATATTTACCTTTTCCTAATGATTTTACTTTTATATGACCTGAACAAAGCTCCTTTAATCTAGTCTTTGCGGCCAAACCTAGTATTTTTTCAGCTTTATCTCTTGTTCTTGATTCTGGTGTATCAATGCCTGCAAGTCGCACCCTTTGTTTATGAAGCTTTACATCAAAGCCAAGATCAAGACAACAATCAAAAGTGTCTCCATCAACTATTCTTTCAAGAGTTGCATTATAAACAAATGCATCTGGTGATTTAGGCATTTTTTACCACGCACTTGTGTTTTAAAATATCTTGTAGCAAGACATCTTGGCCGCATTTTTCACATTTAGCCATGATCATGTTTTTATTTTTTAGTCTTTTTGACTCTCTTTGTTGTATATGCTTCATTTACATCTGGTGTAGATTTATCATCTGCAACATAATGGCCTTTTTCATTTCTTGCACGCACTACTGTTTCTTCAGTGCCAGTTACCCAATCTACTAATTTATTCCACCACTTCATCTTTTTCTCCTGCAGATATATCTTCTGCTTTATTTTGCTCTGTGCTTGTTAGAAGAGCGTTTTTATAAACACTTAGAGCTGCATTAATTTGATCAAGCTCGCTTTGCACTCTAAATTGTTTGTTTGATAGGTCTTGCACTTGATGAACAAAATACCTTTGCTCTTCATTTAGATCTGTAAGTTTTGTATCGACACCATCAATCACGACACTTGGTTCTTTTTTCTGTTTTGCCATTATTCCCCCTTTATTAAAATTAACTTAGTGTTTTAGTAACACTTGTAGGCGTTACTTTTTCAGCTATGCTTGCATCAATACTTGCTTTCATAGCTGTAACCTCATCAGAGCCTAAAGCAGCTTCCACCCAACCTTGCACATCACTAGCTTTAAGACTTGTCCAATTTATAAAACTAGATAAATCACTTGTATCTAGTGCTTGTGATCCATAAACTGTAGCAGCTTGCGGGTTGCCATCTGCATCATTGTTACTATCGTCTGCACCTGTTAATCTCCAATGTACATTATGTACTACATTAGATTTACCACTTTTTGATGGGTATGTATCGCATTTGCTTACATCCCAAGTATAAGATATTGCCATATTAATTCTCCTTTAAATTTGCAATTTCACTTTTTAGTGACTCTATTTGTTCTTGTTGTTCTTGCATACCTTTTACAAGATGCGTAACAAGTTTACTATAATCCATTGAATAGAAACCATCTTCATCTTTGTTTACTGCATTTGGTACAAGTTCTTCAACCTCTTGTGCTATTAAACCTTCGTCTGCATGATTATCAGATTTCCAATTATAAGATACAGGATTTAGGCTGTTGATAACATCTAATCCTCTTGATGATCCTGTAACATCTTTCAATCTAGCATCAGAAGATGTGTTGTACTGAACTGCATTAGTTGAGCTTTGAGTTATAGAGCCAATTAGTGTACTGTTTCTTCTAAATGCATATAATTCAGCACCACCAGAAGTTCCATCCATATTTTGTTGTATGTTTACCCCTGCTGACCCATGTTGAAAAGATATACCACCCACACCTTGATTTGTTGTAGTTCCTATAAGGACATGCAAAGCAGAAGATAAACGCATAACTTCTGAAGTAGAGCCACCTGTAGATGTACGAAAAGTTATATTTTGGTCATCAGTAGAATGTTTTATGTCAAAGTTACCACCACCACTATATATATAATCGCCTGTCGTTTGTGTAATATTACCTGAGGCATCAATAGCAAATCTTTCTGATGAACTTGCACCACCTGATGCTGTTCTAAATGAAAAAGTACCACCTGTCCCACTTGCACCATAAGAAACTAATCTTGTTACTCCACTTGAAAAATCTATAGCACCAGTAGATGTTCTGTCATCA
>Ga0208158_1000173_pt1 | contig 27656 bp, 27 predicted proteins | sample 8_EtaG_FD_184081 | JGI IMG/M metagenome (GOLD analysis project Ga0208158, IMG submission 184081) | Marine viral communities from the Subarctic Pacific Ocean - 8_ETSP_OMZ_AT15162 metaG (SPAdes) (version 2) | ecosystem: Environmental > Aquatic > Marine > Oceanic | place: Pacific Ocean | collected...
TAAATCGAACCACAACAACAGATTCTATCGTGGAATCAGTATCTGTCTTTACTCAATAACATTTAGTCAGCCAGTATTTGCAAACTCAACAACGATAGCATCGCCTTCAGCTACATCACAGGGGTCAGTAATTAACCAAGGTATTCAGGTTCAAAGTGGTAGCTTTATGTTTCAAGAAGTAGGTGATGGAATCCGTTGCAGTGGAACGACTCTTACCATTAATCCCTTCATCTCTAAAGTGAATACTTGGAAAGATCCTTTTGAACCAACGTACCTTGAAAATGTATATGACGATAGTACAGATGATGACGGTAATTTATTAAATCCTGGTGGAGTTTTATATACAAAACCAATTAGAACTGGACAAGCTCGTAATAACTTGAGTTTTAACTATGGCATAACTGCAACCGTGGCAGTACCACTAGATCGCCGCATGACCAATAACTGCGTAGCCGCGATGAATACTCGTATTAAATATTTAGAACAAGCATATAAAGCCAAGAAACTAGATTACTCTCTTGGACGTTTGAAGGTATGTGCAGAGCAATTGAAATTAGGTGTTGTCTATGCAAAAGACAGTCCTAGCTACGTTGTCTGTGAAGATGTCCGTTTAGTAAACCCTCCTAATACATTGCCAGATCACACTCATAGTATTGAAGTTACTTCCGAGACAACCTCTGTTCCTTTTTCCTTTCAGCGAGGGACTTTACAGGAGGTTTCTTCCCCCGAATAGCTAACAGTTTTTTAGTAATTTTTTTAGAAAAACTTTTAACTTGTCCTTTTAATTGTTTTTGGAAAAACTTAGCTATCGGTTGACCAATAACAGTTACACCAACAACTGACGTAATAGCAATAGCAGATGTATTTACAAGAACCGTAGGCTGTGGAGCGTAATTACCTGCAATCTCTAGTGGGTTCAAACCTTCCCATACTGTTTCACATTTACCTGTAAGCACATCTCTTTTCCATCCTTTAATCCTTGCAAGGCCGCCTTTACCTAACGAACCAACAGGAGTTTTAGCAAGTGTGTCTAAAGGTGGGCAAGGCAGAATATCTGCAATAAACTCTCCATCAACATCTGGAATTTTAAAATCTTGTTGCCCTACATTGGTATCTCCCTGCTTGTCATCTTTGCCATTCTCTTCTTTCACTTTCTTTCTTTGGTTCCCTTTTAACTTTGGGATAGGTGGAACTATTTCTGGCTCGTCTGCTTTTACAGGCCCAACAGCAGATAAACCGTCCCAATCAACGGCCATGCTTTCAAGGGTTGGTACGTTTCCGTCGCATACATAAAAATTTCCAGCAGGATCTGTAGTAACTAAATTTTTATTTTTTAACGTCCTAGCCCTTACACAGCCAGGCATTTGAATAACTGGAAAGCCTATGTTGTTAGGCAATACAGCTTTAGGTGTAGGAATTATTGTTGTATCTATCGAAGCTTCAGGTATCTCCCTAACAGAAATATCTTCTATTTCCATACAGCAAAACCCCCTAGTAGTAAGCAAACTAAGGGGTTTTGTGACTGACGTTCCAACAGAGCAGAGGCTAAGTTAATAGCTTGATAATGGGTCTGGTAAAAATATATTAGCAGTCGTTCCATTGACCAGCAAGATCACTCGCAACATTTCCTACTTGCTTTCTAGCTTGACCAAAGAAAATACCTGCCAAAACTGGCCCTACCACAGGGATTCCAGCGATTGCAGGTGTCACTTGAACCGATCCAGCGTCAGCAATCATCTGTCCATTACTGCGTCCTTGGGCTTGTTTTTCAATACATTCGATCTGTTTTGCCGTTAATTTACCGTCTGAGCCTTGCGGATATGTAATGAACTGAGCAACAGATTCTTTATGCGTATGCCTAGTCTTCACACCACCATTAAAAGTAGGAGCTTCGCTAGTTTCATACTGAAGCATTGTTTTTGGATCGTGTTGACGGCTGGCAAAACTCCATTCTTCTGCACCATCAGCACCTTTCTCACTCCTAATTTGAAGACTGCTGTAAGGAGTATTAGAAAGCTTAGCAATATCAGGAATGCCAGAATCTTTACGAGCCAACAAAGAAAGACTCATAAAGTTTGTAGCAATTAAACCACCGCCTAAAACTAAAGAAGTCAGGCCGTTAAATGACTTGAACTGAATCATTTAGCAAATGGGTTAACAGGGCCAGTTGTTTTTGGAATACTTGGTATAGCTGGCATTGCTCCTTTAACAAGAGAAGGCAATTGCTTTTGCACTTCAGTCATTATGGATTCTGTAATCTTGCCACGCTGAAAATAAGCCAACGTACCAACAGATACAGCCAAACCAAGTAAGGCTGTATTTATGTAGGTAAGGATTTTAATCATGCAGGGCAAGCTCCTTCATGGTGAACAACACCAGCCTCACTATCTAAATCATTTAATAACTCAGTATTTATTTCTGCAATCCTTTCTGACATAGGAGTAATAATTTTATCAAGCTCTTCTTTTATAGGAGCTACTGCTTCTTTTACTTTTGCATTAGCAGCATCTATATGTTCTTGTTGTTCTTTTACAAGACGTGCTTTCTCTTGAATAAGTTCGTTGCGATCAGCCATAAGAAAAATATATTGCTCTTAAAGTATAAGCCTTTTGTCTACCCTGCCCAATACTAAGGTTTACGAAGGAGGTACTGTTTCTAACGGATTTTTTTCTATTTCTATTAATTCAGCTAGTTCAGCTTCAATAGCTGTAACTCCTGCATCTGAAATTTTAGCTTTAGCAGCAGCAACTAAAGTGGCTTGCTTATTAAAAGTATCGTAAGCAATTAAAGTATCAGGTTTATCTAATAAAATTTTTGATACTTCTTTTGTTTTTGTATAACTATCACTTCCTACAGTTTCAGTTGCAGTACAAAGTGCATCTATTTCATAAATAAACTTTTCAGTACGATTATTGTGACGTTCTTTTTGAATTGTCCAGGTGTTAGTTACAGCCATTGTCAAGAATAAATAAATAAATTACGAGTAGTTTTAAAGGCTATACTCTCGTCCATTCATATAAGTATAATAACTACTATTTGTATTAGCTACAACATAGTCACCAGGGCCAAGATAAAACTCAATAGGTCTACCGTTAGTACTAGCTTGGTTAAGTGTAGTATTGACTGATCCATCTACTCCGTTAATTGCAGGAGTGGGACTTGTTGATCCATTGACATAAATGTAACCTATATAATACCTACTGTCAGGAACAGTATAAATAGTTCCTGAACCTCCTTGTTTGTAAAGGTTTATAAATGCTACAGGTTTTTGTGATGCTGCGCTTGCTGGTGCTTGTAATCCCATAGTTAATTAGGTGTTAAGAATACCACTGGTTCTAACAGCAACATCTCCCCATCCAGAGGCTGCTGCTGTTTCATCATAGACAGGCCAAGCATTTGAAACATAATCATTTAAAGAACTTTGTCCTTGCCAAGGGTATATGTGATTACTATTTGAACCTTGGTCATATCTTACAAGTTCTACACCAGAAGAAGATGTTGCTTGTATATCAATTACATAATTAGCTTGACTACCTAAAAACATCCAATAACGACAACCTGAATCTGTAGGAGTAATGCGCTTTAAAGGAACAAATCCACTCATGTATCCTCCTTTACTTGCTACGTTGGATTCAGTAGTTCTAAATTTATCCCAATTACTCGTATCAGAATAATAATATTGGAATCCAGCAGCATAATTAAAGCTACCAGTTCCATGTGCTAAATATGTAGCAGCAGGATCACTGGTTAAATTCCAAATCTGAAAACCAGATTCGTTAGTACTACTTCCACGTGTGTAAGACCAAATAACACGATAAACACCATCTTCTCCTTTGCAAATTTGAGCAGAATTATGATAGCTACCGTAAGAACTGCTATTAGAGTTAAATTTTGTGTTATATGTGTCGTTAGCATCTCCTGCGTACCATGTCCTATATCGACCTGTTGTAATATCTAACAAATGAGCTGCTCTACTTGTACTTGGTCGAGCTAATCCTTTAATAAAAACATATTGATCCATTATTGAAGTCATTCTGTTGTAGTAATAAATATCTTCAATTCGATCTTCACTACCTGTATTGCTGTCATAACCTCTTATCATTTCTGCATTGTCTTTTACCAAACTATTTGTTGTCGTGTCAAAAGCATCATAACGATCATAAGAAGAACCACTATATTGACCAAGACGAATTAAATACCTATTTGTCCAACCGCCTTCCCACATTCTTCTGTCAAGTGAGCTATTACCTGAATTAACTAGAGTAGAACTATCAGCACTAGCATCGTAAAAATAAATTTTATTTGAAGTAGTATTGTTGTTGCCACTAGCTCTTTGAAAATCTCTTGTATAGTAAAAATCTCCTTCTGCTTGACCAAACATCGAATGAGCATCCCAAGCAAATATAGTATCGCCTAAGTCCGCACCACCTTGTAACGCACTACCATTAGACCTGAATTTTTTATTAGTTTTCCATCCTCCTGTTGAAACTGTATTCTTAGATGATGAAGGAACTAAAAAGAAATATTCAGCATCCCAAGTAAGTTCTTTATAAGTACTAGTACTTTCATACATCATCCTAATGCCTGTCCAAGTAATATTGTCAGTAGCATATAAAGTTAAATTTTGACTTTCTTTTAAAATTAATGTTCCAGATAAAGTTTCTGTTTTAGATACTGTTGCAATAAGATGATTTCCTAATTTTACTTCAAGAGTTTTATTTCCAGTATTTGTAATACAAATATCTCTTATAACAGCTTTTTGAGATCCAGTTGTTGCACCTATGTTTTGACCAGCACTTAAAGTCGTAAAACCTAAATTACTAGCATTATAAAACTCATGCAATGCGTCAGCCATAGTCGTTCACCAATTCATTAGCAATCTCTTTAGATATTAGCATTGGATCTACGTTTAGCATCCGCAGAAGTGTTTTAACAATCCTGCATAGCTTGGTTCGGAAGCAGGAAGGTTGGTTAGGTTTGAACCATCACCGTGTATCTGATTGACGTAAACATTCTTATTAGATAATTTCCCTCCTGACCCTACGTTCCCTTGATGAATAACAGAGTAGAAGTTTGAACCGCCATCATTACTAAATGTCCAATCATCTTCAAATTTCATAAAACAACCTTCTTGCTCATTCGCTAGTTGCATACGTCCACCGATAAAACTCAAATATCCTTTCTGTGTGTTCCCCACTTTGAAGTTAATCATGGGGCTTGTATTATTTTTTAGATTTAAAGTGTCTCCTGCTGAAGCCGAATCAATAGTTAATGTTCCTGACATCGTGTCAGAAGCATCAGATCTTAAGAAGTTTGTACTATCTATTCCATCAAGAGTTGTTGCGTTGACGTTGGTTATATTTGAGCCATTAAAAGCAAGGCCATTTATTCTGGCTGCTGGTAGCGATCCAGAGTTTAAATTTGACGCTGAACCTGCTGTAAAACTTCCTGCTGAACCTGTTGTGTTTTGGTTTAGTGTTGGTATTCTCGATGCTGAAATAGTTCCACTAGATATATTTGATGCGTTTAATGCAGTTAAATTCGCACCACTAGCCGCAGGTAATGTTGATGGAAAACGAGCGTCAGGAACAGTACCCGAAGTTAAACTATTTGCACTTAAATTAGTAAGATCAATTGTTTGCCACGATCCATCACCTCTTAAGAAGTTAGAGCTAGAAGCCGTACCAGTTCCAAGTCTTGCTGTTGCAACTGTTCCAGAAGAAATATTAGAGGCATTTAAAGCAGTTAAAGAAGCACCCGAACCACTAAAGGCAGTCGCTGTTGCTGTCCCTGTTATCGTTACACCTGTTGCAGTAGTTTCAAGTTTCTTTTGAGACGTTCCAGCAGCATTCCCATCGTAAAGTTCGACTGAACCATCACGATGCAACCAAAGACCAGCCTCGCCTCCTTTAGGTTCAAGTCTTATATCTCCTACACTGTTTTGAATATATAGATCAATGCTGTTATGGAAAAGAGTACTAGTGCCAAACTGAGCTTTAGCTTCATTTGCAAATATTAAAGAATTTACTGATCGATCAAAAGTGATATCTCTTCCTGCTGTTGCTCCATCAAAGAGGACATCACCAGTAAAGGTTGCTCCTGCTCCGACAAAAGATGTAGCGTTTAACTGTCCAGTACTTGAATTGAAGAAGAAACTTGTACTACTCTTTGGTTCTTTATCGCCTGTATGGTTAGTTTTTATAAAAATAGGATAACAATTAGCTTCGACACTTTCAGCCGTAACTTTTATTTGTGAAGCAGCTCCAGTTAATGCACCAGTAAACTCAGTAGCTGTTAAATTTCCTGATGAAGAGTTATAAGTAAAACCTGTGTCAGTAGCAGGAGTTAAATAACCTGTTGCAGTGGCTCCATTGCCAGAAAATAAAGGATAAACCGTTGCTGCTACACTGTTTTGAGCAATAACTTCTACGTTTCTGGAACGATAAGCAACATTACTATTTGTTTGAACAGCATTACCCATGTAAGAGTGATTGCTGCACTGATAATGAAGAACTTGTGGAGTTGTATCTGAAACAACTATTTGTGTGTAAGCACCAGACGAACCAGGGGTTCCATTAGTTGTAACTCCTGTTGTATATGAAGTTCCAGTGGCAAGCTCATAGAAAACAAGTGGATGACCTGAATTGGAACTATGTGCTTGATCAAATTTATATGTACGACCTGGGGTAAGAGTTAAGAAAGGAGCTTCTTTACCGTCAATTTTGTATCCATTACTAGAGCCAGAACCGTTGTAGCGATGAGCACCAGTTTTACTTGCAACAGTAACCGTTAATGTTTTTGCATTGCCTGTATAAGTTGCATTTAGATTTGAAAATCCAATTAAAGCTCCATCATTAGTAAGACTTACATCTCCTGTAAATGTTGGTGATGATGTTGAACCTGGATCTACCCAAGATAAGGTTCCAGATCCATCACTTGCTAACACATAACCAGAAACAGCAGCGTCAGCAGCAGGAAGAGTAAGTGTATAACTGTTTGAAATTGTTCCAGCAGCTTGAAGACCTACATAGTGAGAACTATCAGAATCCTTAAATCTAAGATCAGCTTGTCCATTTAAATTGACATCACCTGTTGTCGTTAATCCTGTAAGAGTCCCAACAGAAGTCAAACTTGATGCTGTTACTCCACTGGCAAGCGTCGCACCACTTAACGTACCAGCAGCAGCAGTTACCGTTATTGCTGCGGAACCGTCAAAATTAACTCCATTTATTGCTCTGGCAGTTGCAAGTTTTGTTGCTGTATCTGCGTTACCAGTTAAGTCTCCAGTTACATCTCCAATAAATGAAGTTGCAGTTAAAGCTCCAGAACCAGAATTAAAAGTTAAAGAGCTAGATCCTGCAAATGAACCAGAGTTATTAAATTGAACTTGTGTATTAGCTCCAGCCGCCGCAGTTGTAACTGTTGAAAAAGATAAATTTCCAGAGCCATCACTAATAAGAGCTTGTCCATTAGACCCATCTGCTGTAGGAAGAGTCAAAGTAAAACTTGTTCCGATTGTCGCAGGAGATTGAAGAGCTACATAATGTGAGCTATCAGCATCAGCAAATCTGACATCAGATTGAGCATTAAGAATTAAATTTCCAGTTAACGTTCCACCTGCAAGAGGAAGTTTTGTTGAGTCAGTAGCAGAGTCAGTTGCCCATTCAAGTGTCGTAGCTGTAGAACCACTTTTGAGTACTTGACCTGTTGTAGGTGCTACCGCAGGAAGAGTTAAAACAATATCTGCTGATTGTGCTTGTGCTTTTATCCCTGTGTAATGAGATCCGTCACCATCTGGCTCGCTAAACCTTAGTTCTTTTGCATTATCTAAAATGATATTGCCTGTAAAAGTTGAACCTGTAGTTTGAGCAGCGTTAGCAGCATTTGTATTTGCTGTTGTTGCAAGATCAAAGGCTGTTTTGACAGAGTTAGGAGTAGCAGCAGTTGAAGTGCTAGTGCTTGAGGTTGAGTTTGTTAGCTGTAAAACACCAACGTCACTTGTAGTTCCAGTGGTAACTTTTGAACCTGCAATTGCAGCCGATCCAGAAATATCTGAGTTTACAATTACGCCTGTTCCAATAGCAGTAAGTCCTGCATTATTTATGCTTATGTCTCCTGTAACTGCAACTGCTGTAGCTTCATTAGACCCATTACCAACAAGAATTTGACCAGAAGTTAGATCAGCTAATTTGGTAAATGCAATTGCAGCATCACTCTTAATATCTACGTTCTGGATCGTGTCATTGGCAAGCATCGTTCCAGTGACAGTCCCAGTATCTCCAGTTGTAATTACTGTTCCTGTTATATCTGGTAAAGTTATTACTTTGTCTGAAGTTGTTGGATCGGCAACTGTTAATTTTGTTTCAAAAGCATCTGCTGTTGCTCCTTCAAAAACAAGGCTTCCAGCATTACCAATAAGCAGTTCACCTGTAAAAGTGCCACCAGCTTTTGCTAATTTTTCTGTTTCAAGTTCATCAATTGCTGCTTGAACATTAGTAGAAGCAAGTTGACCAAAAGGCGTATAGCCAATTTGGTTTGCAGTTTGTGAAGCAACAGTTGAAGATAAATCAATTTCTACCCAGTTAGATCCAGAAGTATTAGTTACTCCTAATAAATAATCGGGTGGCTTAAGTACTCCTGTTATTCCTGCAATACCACTTGGAGTACCTTGAACCGAAACAACAACATATCCACCGTCTACTGCGGAACTAGCAGCAGGAAGATTTTGTCCAACTGATAATCCAGCAGCAGCTCCAGCACTTGTTACAAAATCAACTTGGCTGAGATTTGCATTAAAAGTGCCAAATCGCTGTAAGGCTCCTTTTGTTAAGGTTGTAATTGGATTCCAAGCGTTCCCGTCCCAGAGATACGCATCTTCAGCAATTGGGTCGAATAGTAATTGCCCTGTAAATGCTGCTGTTGGATAACCTAACTGAGCTATTGATTGTATTATTGTTGTTGAAGAATTACTAAGCTTAGACGAATCAATAGAATCAGCCGCTATCCTTGCAGCATCTATAGTTCCACTTGTTATTTTACTAGCAGGAAGTGATGGAATTAACCCTTCTGTTAAAGATGCACCTGCTGTAATTACGCCTTTATTATTAACAGTTACTGATTGAAAAGTTCCAGCACTTACTCCACTTGTTGAAGTCGTAAGATTTCCCGATCCATCAACAGTTAAACCACCTCCAGATGTAATTTGTACGGCTCCTTTTGCACTTGTTGTTGCTATCGGGAGGTTTGCTGCTGTCAATCCAGTGGCAGCAGTAATCATTCCCTGATTATTGAAAGTAATTCCAGATACAGTTGCACCAGTCACACTATTTGAAAGTGACAATGCACCAGCACCAGTAACGCTTAAACCAGTACCAACAGAAACGCCACCTACGGCTGAAGCTGAAGAAATTGGCAAATCGCTTGCTACCAGTGCAGTTGTAGCGGTTATTAAGCCTTGTGCGTTATATGTAATACCAGATCTTGTTGCTGCTGTAATTGCGTTATTAATTCCAAGCGATCCAGAAGCTACGTTTAAAGACCTATCAATCGTACTTGTGTTTAATTTTGTAGCCGTAATTGATCCATCGCTTATTTTTGTTCCACTAATGCCACTAGCTACTTTGTCGTTTGTTATGGCTGCATTTGCTACGGCATCAGTATCTACAGCGTTGTCTGCTAATTCAGAAGCTCCTACGGCATTAGCAGCTATTTTTGAACTTGTAACTGTATTGTCACCAATAGATGTTGCTGAAATAGTTCCATCAAGTTTTGCTGCGTTTATTGCTCCGTCTGCAATTTTATCTCTTGTGATAGCTCCATCAACAACAGCTCCAGTATCTACAGAATTATTTGCAAGTTCACTTGCTCCTACAGAATTTGCAGCTAGATTTCCAGCTCCAATAGTATTTGCTGCTATCTGTGTACTTGTTATCGCTCCGTCTGCTACAGCCGCAGTATCTACAGCGTCATCAGCTAATTCAGATGCAGTTATAGCGTTTGCTGCTATTTGTGCAGCAGTTATGGAATTTCCAGTTATTTTTGCTCCTGCTATAGATCCGTCAGCTAAATTTAATTTTCCTGCTTCAATTGTTGAATTAGCTAATTTGTCTCCAGTAATACTTCCTGCTAACTGTGCATTTGTAATCGTTCCAGATAAAGACGATGCTGGATAATTTATAGCGTCCGTTAAGTTGAAAGCTGGAGTCGCATCTGTCGATCCAAGTGAAAGGCTTAAACCTCCAAGACTGATACTTGAATTAGCTAATTTATTATTTGTTACAGCCGAGTTAGCAATAGCGTTTGTATCAACAGCATTATCAGAAAGTTCAGAAGCTCCTACAGCATTGACTCCTATTTGTGCATTTGTTATAGAATTACCTGTGATTTTTGCACCAGGAATATCGCCATCAGTAAGATTTAATTTTGCATAAGTTACACTAGAATCTGTAATCTTAACAGTCGTAACTGCATTACTAGCAAGCTTATCTGTTGTTACATTAAGATCAGTTATTTTTGCTGTTATAACAGAATTAGTAGCCAAAGCCCCTGAATCAACAGCGTTATCTGCTAATTCACTTGCTCCGATAGCATTAGCAGCAACAGCATCTGATGTGACAGAATTAGTTGCTAATTTATCTGCATTAACAGCGTCGTTTTGAATTGAAGCAGTTGCTACTGAGTTAGCAGCAAAAGGAGTTGCTATCTTTGCCGCAGGTATATCATTTGCATCAAGTAGAACAACAGCAGCCGCTACTAAATCTTTAACAGTGACTTTTTTTGTCTCAGTTGCACTCAAGTCTGCAACTGCAAGTACGTCAGTTGCTTGAATCGAGCCTTCCGCTAATACGGGAAGCGAGGTTATCTTGAGATCTGCCATTGACTCCTAACTAAAAACCAATAGCAATAGTTTAAACCTGTTCGAGCAATATGGGACTTTCATTTTCTTGAAGAATCCTATCGTTATCTTCTTGAAGTATATAACCTGGGGTATCTCCTGTTTTTAAACCAATAACTCCATTAGTAACGAAATCAATTCTTGTTTCTATAACGTCAGCAGCAGCAACCGAAACAGCAACATTTGTTATACAACACTCAGCTTCGTAATAAACATTATTTTTTGCATTGCCACTATCTCTATAGATAAAAAAGATTCCACTAAAATCTGCACCTTGCTGAGTTCTAAGAATTAATTGAGCAAGATAAAAAGGAAATTCTACATCTGCACCATATTGATTTTCTCTATTTCCTGTTGCATAGCTATGTTCCCAAATGCAATTCATAGAACCTTGACCACTAATTAAACCAGCTTCGTATTGACTCTTAAATTCATCTCCTACAGAAGTCAAATCAACTTGATCTCTACTTGTAGTCATTTCAAAATCTTTTATATTTGCAACATGTCTAAACAATTCATTTGTAGTTTTAATTGTTACATCTTTTGTACTGTTAGGAACAACAAGAGTTTTTGCGTTAGCAGTTATACCTTCAATTGCTAAAGCAAAAGAATCAAATAAACGAATACCACCAACAGCATCAATATTTACAAAACATTTAATATCTGGGTAATAATCACTTGTCGCAGGATCAATATGACCATCAACAAGTTTTAAAGGTGACTTATCAGCCGTTGCTATTTCTACTTCATCTCCAGTAATTAACGACCCAGAACTATGGTCAACATTAAACCTATTCGTCTGCGTATTTACATCCGAAGGATCTAATGTTGTTTGTAATGGAGATTGAAGAGTATCTCTTTTTAAAACAATCTCACCACTCTGTCCAAAATAAACACCCATTACGAACCAGTAGAAGCAGCTCCAGTTGCAAGCGTATCTTCAATAGGTGCTCCATTTGCTTCCCAATTTATATCGACAGAAGACACTTCACCCATCGAAGCTCCCATTGATAATGAAGTAACAAAAACCCAAAAAGTAATTTGTCTTGGAGTTGAACCGTCAATCCATTGCAACTTTAATTTTACATTTGTACTTGCAGCATTTTCTCCATCACCAGCAGCAGTTCCAGAACTTCTTTTAATTGAATTTTGAATAATATCTTTTACGTTAGAACCACCTGAAGTTGTGTAATAAAAAAGTCTTGCACTTCCTGAATAACTTCTGATTCCATCAGTAATTGTTCTATCAGTATCTCCCATTGCAGTTGTTTCTAAAACTGCTTGGCTTACAGAAAAATTCCAATTCTGGACTTTAGCTGCTTTTGTTGTTGATGTGCCTATGTATAAGGCTCCATCTCTTCCGCTATAAAAACCAGCCACAAGTCCAAATCAAAAACATTGCGTTTATTCTACGGTGAATCGAGACAAGCGACAAAACTACAACTAACATTACTTTTTCCTTTAAAGGTGCTTGTAACACTTGGAGGCCCAGAATATCTCCACTTAAGACTTGATCCAGACTCTTTTAAATAAGCTAAAAGGCTAGTATTAGTTACACCTGAAGTAGCATAACCACGATCAAAAGTTACGTAATCCCAATCAGAATTTACACTTTCATAATTAGCTAAAATTAAAGCAGCATCCGCATCAGAAATATTAGAAAAGCCTAGTTTCAATGTGGCATTTACTCGTTTGTTACCGTAACGCAAATGTGTTTTTGTACCGTTTAACGATTCAAAATTTGTACTTGGATACGTCCCAGGAGAATAGTTTCTAGAAGTTGGTTTGATCGTAGGAAATGGTTGTGCTGTTGTCATCTGTCTTCTGTAATTTTGAAATTAGTAATGTCTCCATTTAAACCCCAATGTTGCATAACAGAAAGTTGTCCATTGGTTTCTGTAGGAGCATAGCTACCAGCTACTTCAATTAATCCATCCTCACCATAAGAAATACTTTCACATTTATAAACTTTATTTTCTGTTGTTGTATTTTTAACAGTAAATAAAACACCGTCAGGAGCTTGAGAAAGTGTTGATGTTTTAACTCCTACAGTTCCAGGTTCCCAATACAAAACATTTGCCGATCCAGCAACATTATCTTTACTCACAATTGTTCCATCATCTAGTTTTGCACCATTACTAAATCTACTGGTATGACTAACTTCTGAAACTAATCTAAAATAATTACCAGGACTAAGATTTTGTACATATTGAGGGGCTGTTTTAAAACTAAGTCCATGATCAATTAAACGTCTAGATCTGATAGCAAAACAGGCAAAAAATAAAGCTTGTTGACGAGATGTACAAAAACCAGATAAATCAAAAGTTTCAATTGGATCAGTTCCAGAATTAGCAATATTTTCTTCAACTAAAACAGATTTTACTTCTGGAAAACCATTTTCTTTTTCTTCTCTATAAAGAACAACAGCTTTAAATGTTTGTCTTTCTTCTGGACTTAAAAATGAAACTTGTAAATCATTAATATTTCCATCAGTAAAAAGACATTTTATATCAGGTAAAATTGTTTTATTAATTTTATTGCTCGAATCAACAGGGACAGAAGGTTTAAGACTAAATTTACCTCCAATAATTGTAAAATCTAATAAACAATAACCAGCGTGTTCAAAAATAAAATCCCTTAAATTTAATTTGTTGCTAATTGTTCCGTCCCAATAAAAGTCGTTTTTAGAACAAAATTCAGCAGCGTCAGTCATTGCATCTTTATCTACAGACGAAATACCTATTAGTTTTCCTGCTCCTATTTCTACATCAGTCAATAAAGCATAAGCAATTTCAGGAAACAAATTAGTTGCTCCTCTTGATTGATGTGGCCCCGTTCCAAAAGGTAATTTTTCTACTTGTATTCCTTTTTTAAAATAAGCAGAAAATTGACTAAAATTTGTCCATTCTTTTGAACTATTAATTCTTATTCCAGCAAAAGCTAAATTACTATATTGTGCAGGTTGTTCAACACTTTGATTGTTTACTGGAGGCTTTAATATTTCATTTACATATACAATTTCATGGTCTGGATCGTTACGGTTGCTATTTTCATCTCCTTCGTAAACATTCCAATCAGCTAACGCATCAAAAGGATTAAAGTTTTGATCGTTTCTTGTAGTTATTTGTTGAACATTTACTAATAAAGTAACATATTGTATTCTAGCTGCTCCATTGTGATCATTCCAAGGAATACTTACTTGCTCACCATTTTTATATCCAGTTCCTAAATTATTAGGATCTAAAGACCAGTCTAATTTATAAATATAAGAAACTGGAAAACCTGCTCTACCTTCATGTATGTTTACTTTTTGTACTCTTAAATTAACTTTTAAACCAGTTCCACTCCCTCCGTTAACTGTTACATTTCCATCGAAATGAGTATACCTCGTTCTATTTGTAGTGTTACATTGCCATGTCTGTTCTACTACATAGAATTTATGACCAGTACTACCACTATTCCCACTTGTAGGTTTACCATGAATAGAAGGATTAGCAACAATAAATCTTTTCTCAGGACTTGGTTGCCAAAACCAAACTTCTTCCCATGAATCTTTATTGTTAGGAAAAGCACTTAGAACCCAATCAGTTCTTACTCCGTCATATAACTGCCATTGATAACCTACATGGCCTAAAGCTTTCATTCCAGCAGACCACCCAGGATTACTTATTTCATTCCATAAAACAATTGCATACGATCCATCTTTATAAACAGCATTTTGAGTCCAAGCACAGCTACTAATTGTTCCATTGAAAAGTGCTGAATCTTGTACCCAACTGGTTTGTCCATTATGTCTTGCGCTTTGAACCGTTCCAATAGTACTAACAGACGTTGTTCCTAATTGCCACTCAGGGTTACAAGCTTCATTTTGATCAATTGTATAACCTTCATCTCCTGAAAAAGCTATATCAAAACTTCCGAATGAAGTACTGGCTGAAAAATGATAAACTTGCGTACCACCACTTGCATCTGTTGATAATAAATTATATCTTTTATTCCATAAATCTTTTCTTGTTATGTAATTACCAGGAAAAGGTTTGAATCTATATTCATATTGATCAGTAGTAGGATGTGAAATTGTAATAGCATTATATTGAGCTTCTGGAGTACTACCTTTAACTGCAAATAAACCAGTATGATTTGATAAAGTATTTTTTAAATCTTGCCAATTAGAATCTCCTATTTGCCTTGCTTGTAACATAAACAAAGAAATTCTTTTTGCATAAGTATTTACTTGTCCTAATGATATTTGTGTTCTATCATTAAAAGCTCGTTCTAAAGCTGCTTCGTTTGGTTGACTGTTTACATTTGCAAATTGAATACGTTTAAAAACTTTTGACTTTATACCAATTTCTGTAACATCACATTTTCTGTTATTAGATACAGTTGCTAATGCAATTTTTTGTGCTGTATAAATGTCATGACCATAATATAAATCACGGGTTCCTCTACTAAAATTAAATTCAGTGCCACTAATTTCTTGTTGCCAAAAAATAGGTGCTAAATCACTTAAACTATAAAGAGCATCTCTATCAGAACTACCACCAAATAAAAATCCTGACTGATTAGGATCAAACCATTTAGGATTAGTACAATGCGTTGCTAAATTAGCTCCATTAGCAGGAATATCTACTTCTCCAGATTCGATAACTTTAAACTTAAACTCTTTTGTTTGTGAAATAAGCCACGGCCCTGGAGTTTCTGTTTCTGTACAAATAACAAGAGCAGTTCCGAATAAATATTGTTCTCCAACTGCTATTAAATTATCTGTATTTTCTCTGATTGATGTAGTTAAATTGTCTACATCTTCTACTCCATGAGGTCTGTAATTAAAAGCATCACCAGCTTCGTTTTCTTGAAAACCAGTTGTATTAGGATCATGGTCATACACTCTTTGTAAAGCATTAGCTTCACCACTATCCATTCCTACTATTTGATATTCAATAATGTCGTTTTTATTAACAGCATGAAGACCTTTTGAAGTTGTATTGTTTATTTTTAAAATACCAGCTCTTGTAGGCCATCTTGCAAATTCAAGTTTTTTCCTTTTCCTCATCATGTCTTTTATTGATTCTTTTGAAGAACCTCTAGGATCACGAATTAATTCATAAGGAAGACGAACCAATTGGCAATTAGGCAAAGGTGCATAAATACCAAAAGTTGTTTGTGTCGTAGGGTTTCTTGCTCCACTAAAAGATTTACTAATTATTGTTGGAACTTGTGTACCAGCTTTGTTTGGAACACCAACTATAAAAGGATCATTTCCATTACCATTAAAATTTAATTGTGATTCGTCATATTTATTTCCTTCAACAATCCTATTGTTTCCTGATGTACTTCCATCTCTAAAATAAAGACCAACTTTATAAGCGTTATAAGTATTTAATAAGGTATCTCCAACAGCATATCCTTCGTACTCAGGTTTACTTTCTAGTGTTCCATGAGAAAACAAAGCAAGTGCTTTTAATTGTTGATATTTACCAAGGCTTACAAATTGACTCCATAAAAGTTGGCTATTAACTCTTACACCACCGTAAAGATATATTCCTGATGAAGTTATTTTTTTATATTGATTAGCAAAAATCAAAGGAATAGCATCACCTATATTTGCTAACTCTTGTATTGAATTAAAAGAAGCTTGTGGAGCAAACTTAGTATTACCAATTGCATCAGCAGTTCTTCTGCTACCACCTTGCTTTAATTCTTTTGGTTTAGGTGTTAATAAATATGAAATAGTTGCAGCAGCTACAGCTATACCTACTTGAATTAAAAATTCTTTTGCAACTAAAAAAGAAAGTGCTTCAGCCCTAATGTCAGGAATTAATTCATATCCTTCTGGTCTTTGTCCGTTATAGGCAGCAATCGTATCTTGAAAATACCAATACTCATCTTCATTAATTCCTAAAAACTTACATAGTTCTACTTCCGTTGGTAATAGCAGCCTTCTACCATGAGGGCGTTTAACGGAGACCAAATCACCACCTGGCCTCCTAATGTTTTTTGGAAATTCAGCCATCCTTCCTCGTAAAAAGCAGCCATGCCGTAACCATCATCTGATTTGCATAAAGCAATTGTCCCTAGTTTAGGGTGTGAATCAACTCCCCACCTATTTAATTCTTCAAAAAAGATACTATAGTCTTTTTTCCTTAATCTTCGATACCAATTACGTTCTCCTTTTGGAACAGTAAAACCATAATTTGCTAATACTGTACGAACCAAAGACAAACAATCACCTGCTTTATGTCTTTCTGGGTCAGCACCTAAACGATAAGGAAGACCAATTAATTGATGTGGCTTCATCTGTTTTGAAGCGATCCAGTAGTGGGTAAAGCTCCAACAATATCTCTTGTTAAAGTTTTATTTGGAGCATTTGCACCAACAGCATCAACAGCAGAAGACAGAATAATTTCTATTGCTTCTGGATCGTATGACATAGAAGAAGCTAACCATTGCTCTTCTGTTAATTCTTTGCTTCTTTCAAATGCTTCTGTCATCAACCAAGTTTCTACTTTTACATGGTATTTATTAATTACAATTTGCTGTGCATAATTCATGCTCAACTCATTATTTGCAAGTAATAATGATGAAATCATATTGTCTCCAGATCTATTTCTTGCAGCTCCTTGATAAATAAAAGAAAGGTATTGAAATCCACTAATTGCAGGAGAGTGTCTTCCGTTTTGAAACTTGTCAGGAATGTTTGCTACTGAACCATTTGGATTAGTAATAGTAATAAAATTAGTTAAAGCAACAAGACTCATAATCCTAAATTACTCCTTCTGCTACGAGAATTTTGAAGACTAGACAATGTTCTAGCTTCTCCAGCTTTAGCACCTCTTGATGTGGCAGTTGCAATAATTTGTCCTACAGCAGACTTAGGAACAAACTCTTCAGAGTTGAAATTAAGAATAGGCCCAGAGTAATTAACAGTAGTAGAACTTCCTGCACCGCCTCCTGCATAAGACGAACCAGTGCCAGGAATCACAGCTTCACCTCTAGCACCTGCTGAGTAGCGTTGCATACTTGCAGCCATCTTTGATGCAGGAATTATGTATTCGTCTTCTCCAGCCTCTCCTATTAGCCCTAGAGTTGGCCTTGTAGCCATACCTCCAGAAGCAAATGTCTTTAATCCTCCAGACCAGTAAGCTCCTTCTGCCCCTTTAGGCATTGGTAAATTAGCAGGAGTATTTAAAGCAGATCCAGGGCCAAGTCCTGAAAAAGCCCTGTCAGCCGCAAGAGATCCAGGGACAAAAGCAGTTAATATACTTGTCATTAATTTATTAGCAGCCATTCTTGCAGCCATATCTAAGAAATGATCTGCTATGCGTTTAAACATATTTGCAAACGCTTCTTGAACATTCATTGTTCCACTTATTACTCCTTTAAATGATTCACTAAAAGCATCACCAATTGATTTAGCTGCTGACACTAATTGGAAAGCTGGATCATTTAAAACAGTAAGTTCTTTTTCTAACCTTTCTAATTCTGCATTAACTGATCGCAAGGCAGCCTGAGCAGCTTTATTTGTATCGTTTGTTCTATCTTTTATTTCGTTAAGTTTAACAATAACATCATCTAATTCAGTATTTGTTTTTTCTAAATCTTTAGCCTGATTCGGTTGTTGAATCATTTGACTAATAATAGGCCCAAGTCCAAAGGGAATAGCTCCAGTTCTAACTGCTGCTTTTCTTTGTTCTTCAGCTTTTTCTGTTAATATTTTTTGTTTTCTTATATCTATTAATTTGTTAATAGTTTCCTCTACTCCTTGTTTTTGAAGAGAAATCATAAGACCTGCTTCTTGCTCTACTGTTAAATCTTTCTGTGCTTCTTTTATTGCATTTATAGTAGATTCAAAATCATTAGCCTGAATAGTAGAAGAAAAAGCTGCTGCATCTCCTTGGAATAAAGTTGCTAAACCAGTAGCATCTGGCCCAAAACGCTTAAATTGTGAAGCAACTTGAACAGCTTCTTGTTTTGTAATTCCTAAACTTTTTCCTAATTTTGTTATTTCTTGAGCACTAACACCAGCACTAAATCCCATTCCTTTCATTTCTGTATTTAAATCTCCAATTGCTTTGCGGAAATCAAGAGTTTCTTGAATTTGTTGAGCTAATGCCGTACCAGCAATAGATAACCCAAATCCAAGCCCTCCTCCTAACGCACCACCAGCAGCACCACCAATTCCTCCAAGAATAGAAGCTAAAGGACTTTGACCGAATAAAAGTGGGAAACCTCCACCAATCATTCCACTTGTTAACGCTCCACCAATTCTTCCTTGAGCACCTTTTCTACTTGCAAACATTCCTTGAGGATTTGCAAATTTTCCTATTCCAAGACGATTCCTTTGTCTTTGGAAACCAGAACGAAGGGTATTAGGTAATTGTTGTGGCCCATATTGAGCAGCAGTAAATCCTGTTCCTGAAGTAACTGGCCCAAGACCAGGAATAGGAGGTTGGTAAGCAGTAGGCCCAAATAAAGCTTGAGAAGAAAGAATTGAATTAGATTTCTTGCTTTCAACAGCAGTCTTTTTCATATTCGCATCAATACTTTTAAGTCGTCTAATTTCTTGTCCTGCTCTTTTTGATCCTGTTCCTGCAATAGCTGTTGTTACTAATCTGTCTTCTCTGTGACGAGCTGCCATTTCATTAATTCGTCTATTTCTTCTTCTTGCTGCTTCTTCTGATGGAGTTCCAACTTGCCTGATTCCAAATGCCCTGTTAGGCATCTGTCCTCCTTTACTTAACCTATTAATTATTCCTCCTGGGGCATTAAATCTTTCATCTAACTTCAGTAGAGCTTGTGTTGTTAATTCAATTTCAGTTCTTAATGGTTGAAACGCTAAAGATCCTTGTATTAAAGAAGTTTTTAACTCAGTTCCAACAGTTTTTCCTAATCCAAATAAACCTTTTCCTAGTTCAGCCGTTCCTTTAATTAATGGAATAGCTTTATCTCCTAAAGCCATATAAGCAACAGCTAATGCACCTAAAGCTGGAGCTAATTTTGCACTTGATAAAACTGCTGCTGCTTTTCCAACAACTCCAAACTTTCCTAATGCAATAGTAGGAGCTTTAAGTGCTGGAACTAAATTACCTAATGGGCCTAAAAGTTTATTGTAAGCATCACTTAAATTATTTATTCCCTTAATTCCAGCAGCCGTAGCACCTAATCCTCCTAACCCTACTAAACCAAATTTATTTAATCTACCTTTCATTCCAATAACTTCTTGTATTTTTTGAAGATTATTAGTTGATTTTGTTACTACATCAACAGACTTAGCTGCTGCATTTGCTTCTTTAGATAAATTTTTAAAACCTTGTGTTTTAGATAAATTATCAACACTTACAGTTAACTTTTCTAAACCACGAAGTAAGGCTTCATTTGTTTTATTTATTTTATTTAATTGCTTATCTAACTTAGTTAACGCATTAAGATTTTTGACGGCAATTTGTATTTGAGCTTCTGCCGATGCCACAACTTTTTCCCTAACTCATTCCATATTACCTACGTCTTTGAGTTTTTTGCATTTCTTTCTCTTGATCTTCGTTTAACACTAGGAAATAAGCTGACCATCCAACAATTTCTTCCATTGTCATTTGCCGTATTTCAGTTAAAGACTTACCTAACTCTTTTGCTATCCCAAACTGAAGCATTAATAAATTATCTTTTCTTATCTCTTCGCTTAGTCTTTTGGGTCTAAAGCATCCTCATCATCTGTTAAAACTGCCAACATCAACTTTTGTAAATCAGCATCCTTTACTTCATTCTTTAAAACATCTATCTCTCCCATTTGAAACAACCTTGTTCCATTCTCGTCTTGTGCTTTAGAAATTAACAGTCTTAACGCAAACTCATTTGCATCATCAGATTTAGTTCCTCTTTGTGCTCTTTCTCTTTCTGCCATCGTTAGTGGTGCGACCCACATCTCAAAAATAGACCCATCAGAAAGTTCTATTTCTTTTTTTGTAGCTTCTAAATTCGCTGCTTTCTTTAAACGATCTATTGCTCGTAATGTTGATCTTGCAGATCTAGGACTTGTTGACATAGTAAAAAATTATATGAAATTATTCTAGCGTAATAAACAATAAAAAACCCTGCTAAAGAGCAGGGTTCTTGGAACATTCCGATTCCGTTCTTATTATGAACGACTAAAATCGAATGTTGGTACTCCAGCAGGACGGAAGTTAACTGTTACTGCTTGTGCATCATCAGGAGTAACACCTAAAGAAGCAGAAGTTAGTGTTGCATCAAAGCTAATTGAACGACTTAGAGTGTCACTTACAGTTCCACCACTAAATACACGGTCTGTATAAAGCTTAAATGCTGCACCGACTTGTTGACGCTGAAGAACATCTTCAATCATGCGGTTAGAAAGAGAAGCATCTTCGTTTGTCATGTAAGCAGTTGCACTACCTGAACCATCACCAAATCCAGCAATGTATTTTCTAAATGGAACGTACTGACCAGGATCACCACCAATAGTAGTTACATCAATTTCAGCTCTTTCAATTTCAAAAGACCACTCGCTAACTTGACTAACATTTTCAAAAGCAGCATAAGCAACTTGAAATTCATTAGGAGCTGCTGCTGTTCCAACGTCAGTTAGGTTTACAGCAGAACCACCGTTAGTAGCAGAAACAGTCATTGCTCCAGTATTTGCTACATAAGTTTTGACGTAATAAGTTGTTCCAGCAGTTAATCCAGCAGGTAAAGTTCCTGTTCCTGTTCCACCTGTAGAAGAATCAATAACACTAAACTTAACTGGATCTCCAGCTTTAAGATTCAAATAAGTTTCAACAGTCATTGTTTCTGTTGCAATGACAACATTACCAGTACCAAAAGTTCCTGTTGTTCCTGCTGGTTTGTAATAGAGAGCACCTGATGTGCCAGATAAACATGTAACGGCCATGAGGCTGCTGATAGATTTATCTATAGATTAGCGTGTTATTACTTAACTTAAAACTGTTGCGACAAACGAAGTGTCAATCGTACTCATAAACATAGGTGGATTTTCTGTACTAGAAAAGCTTGGCCCATCTATTGCACCAACCTTTAAATAAGTACCTGTAGTACCTTTTGTCCCATTATTTAAAGTTTCTAAAACATCAACAGCCGTATTTACTAATACTTGATTTCTAGCTGGCCCTTTTCCTTTTTCAGTAAAAATCCTAATAATTATTGCTCCTTGAGCGTTATCAACACTAGAACTTAACGTAGGTTCGTTTGTAATTCCAAAAGTTACGTTTAACCTTACATATTCAGTAGTGCTATTAGCTGGTGCAGCCGTAATGTTGTCAAAAAATATAGGAACCGCAGGACTTAACGCTCCAAAAGCAGTTAACAATGGGTTTTCTACTTGTGCTCGAATAGATTGATAATTCATTTCGTAAGTCCAGCTCTAACACCTTCAACAATAGCTTTTTTCATTGCACCACCTTTTAAATAAGTCCTATACCAATCTTTTTCGGCTGTACTTGTAGCTTCTCCCATTCCACCTTTAACATTACCTCTTTTGCCAGGAGTAGGTCTGCTACCTTTTGCTACTACTTTTCCAATAGGAAAATTACCTTTTCTATCTCCTCTAAATACACCTTCTTCTAAATCTAAAGCGTATGGTGCATAAGGTTGTCTATTTTCAATTCTAAATTTTGTAACCCTTCTCATTTCAGCAAGGTTGGTTGATAATTTTGGAACGTCATCAAGCGTATAAGGATATTCACCACCAGTAGAACCAGAAGCACCTTTTCCAGCAGGAATAGCCATCCAACTATTCTTAAAATCTCCAGACCACTCTGGCCCTTTTTCTGCTAAATCATTCATTACCCTTACAGTCGCTTCCCTAGCTGCTTCATTTACTTGTTCTAATAAAGCACGACTCATTTTTTTGAGTTCTTGTCCTCTAGTTGCCATTACTGTGGCCTCACTATCAATGTATGAAATATAGGCTTATCTCCTCTCGCTGTTTGAATATTGATAATTTTTCCTTCTTTGGTAGCACCTGCTTGTGCATATTGAACACGATCTGCTTCTGTCGGGTAATAATCCCCCAATTCACTCGCTCCAATAACAATCTTTAAGTCGGTTGTTTGATATAAGCCTTCGTCTTCACTTGAATTAATGTCTAAAATTACTCCTTTTACGCTGACATTTGTATCTGAGCCAGTAACAGCTCCTGTTGTTGGGTTATAAGTTCTTGGAGTTGTAGTTTTAACAAAAGTTAATGTTTGACCCCATGTATTAAGGACGCTTGCTGGTACGTTTCCAAATACATCATCAATTTTTGCCATAATTAACCTCTTACCACTCGTACTTGATAGCCGCCAGCTCCACCAAGACAATAAGCACCAAGATAGGACTGCAACCAAGGATAAACGTCAAAAACATTGTTCACATTGCCAGTAGCAAGACTAGCTTCGTTGTATTTAACCTTTAGTTCACCAAGTTCTACTTCTTTTGCAACGCCTTCTGTGCCACTATTTCCTGTCATTGCATCTGTGTCATTAGCTAACGCTCTCGCTAATTCATATTGTGCATACTTGATTTTGTTTGGAATTGAACTGCAATCAAGCTCAACATCATCAACTTGAAAATTATTTCTAGGCCATTTTAATGCTTGTGATTCATCACATCTATCACCGTAAAAATTCAAGCTGTCGATCCAACGAGTAGCAGAAATTAATGCACGATTTTTTTGATCGTCTGTTTTATTTGTCCACGTTGAATCATCAGGAGAAGTTTCAAAGTAACTATTAGCTTCTGCCAAAGTTGCATAGCTATTAGAACTTTCACCTTTCAAAGTGGCGTGAATAGTAGCTGCCACGTTTATTTACCAAACATTGTTTACATTCTAGCGTCATAAAAAACCCCCACCAAATAAATGATGAGGGTTTTGACTTCCAACCTTGATATTAGATCAAAGTGTAGATGTGTCTAGAGGACTGTTAACTGTCAATTGAACTAAAGGAATTAGGTCAATATCGTATGTAGCTCCCCACTTAGCATGAGCACCCAAGTTTGAGTTTGTTGGGTTGTCACCAGCGTCTACCCACTTAGTACCCATAACGTGATACGCAGTGTGGTAGTCAACAGAAAGTACATCTTGCTTCGATAAGATGTTCCTGTCTGCTTCAATTCTGAGATCCTGTTGAACACCTTCAAGGATTGTTCCACCCTTAGTTAGGTAACAATAGAACTCAATTTGATGTCCAGAAGAACCAGGTTGAACAGCGTTCACCTGAGAATCCATAACAACATTCATGCCAGCGAATGTACCGATGCTCTTAGCATCAACGCCAGCACCACCGCCACCCCACTGGATACCTGTTCCAGTTGAAAGTGCAGAAGTAGAGAACTGTAGTAAACCAACCTGATAAAGGTAGAAACCAACAGAAGGGTGAACGATTAGCGTATCTAGCTCATCGCCACGCTCTCCAAGAAGATTTCTTGCTCTTGCAACTGTAGAAGCTGTCAAGAAGTTAGCTTCAGCAGCACCAGTACCAGCCTTTGCTATATCTAGCTTGTTACCAGATAGCGCACCACCAAATAAACCATGTAATTGATAGAACAATCTTTGGCTATTTAGCTTGTTGATTGCATCTGCAAGTTGATTGCGGATGTGAAGCATTGGATCTTCACCAGCAGCCAATGTTGCAATGTCATCTACCGCATAGGCAAAACCTCTGTGACAGATTGATGCAATTTGTGTATCTGTGGTGATCTTTTGTGGTGTTAAGTAACCAGCAGTTGATGTTCCCCAGTTAGCTGCACCTGTCATCACCTCTTCAGTTGGTGAAACAGGATTAAACTCAGGAACTTGGATGCGTGTACCACCTTCCTTTGCATCAAGGAAAGCACTACGAGCTACAGCTCCACTTTTAAGGAATAAACTGCGCTCTTTTATTGCCTCACTTACATAGCGAGACAAATTATTTCTTTTTACGATGTCCGCAAGAAGGACACCGCCAGAGTAATTCTGAAACGGGGCTGCCATTTCTAATTAGGAGGATTCTTTAACGAAGTCCAAGTCACAGACTCGGTAGTTAACTCACAGAGCTAACCAGATTGAGCTTCCTTCTTGAGCACTGCTGCAAGTTCTGGCTCGTTTGATTCTAAGACCATTTGTTGGGTCAAGTTAATACTACCTTCTTTCCACGGATTAAGCATACCTGGAGAGACATTTGATGTTGGTGTAGGCTTTGCACCCATCCCTGCCGCAGAGCTAGGTTTGAAGTGGTGTTCCCATCCACTACCAGGATTTTTTAGGTTCCCTATGTAAGTTCCTAGATCCTGTTCAACACCTCCATTAAGTACAACAACGTCACCGCTATCGTTTCTTTTTAACTTACTTTGAAGAAGAGATAACATTTGTTCTGCATTTACAGCACCAGAATTACTGATAGCTGAAAGTGCTGAAGTTTTAATGTTGGCAGTCTCATTAGAACTTTTTAAGTTCTTTAATTCTTCATTTAAAGTATTTATTTGTATGTCTTTTTCTTGGGCTGTTTTGTTGGCTTCTTCCCATAAGTCTTTCCACTGCCCTTGGTCTTCGAGGTCTTTTTTCCTTTTGTCATCTGCTTTTTTATAAACATCATCAAGTTTAGTCTTGATGCCTTTAAATTTTTCACCTTCTTCTGCAATTTTTGCTTCTAATGCAGAAATTTTGCTCTCGTACTCAGCCTTAACACTGTCAAGGTTGGGTGCTTGAGGAGTTGCAGTCTCAGCCACAGGCTGTTCAGCAGGAGTCACAGACTCAGGCTGGATGACTTTTTCTTCCATAATTAAACTTCAGTTTTTTTAGTAGTAGTTTTTGTTGCTTTAGGGGTTGCCGCAGGAGCAGGAGTTGACTTAGGTGGAGCAGTACCATTTTCAGCCGCTATTGCAGCTTCCAAATCTTCTGCTCTTACACCGTTATCCATATTGATGGAAGGCATAACAAGAAAAGTATTTCTTTACTATTCTAATGTATTAATCGCTTTGGGCTTCATTTGCATTTGGTAAAACCTCACCCTGCACTAAAATATCTCTAAATTCTTCCCTATCTATTACTTGCTGATCAAATAGTGAGGTCAAAGCTGTTATATCTTGGCCGATTAGCCTATCAATATCAAAGTCACGACTAATTTTAATTTCGGGTGGCTCTAAACCTAAATAATCAGCCGATAAATTAAATGCTTTTTGCATTTTTTGTTCTAAATCTAATGACACCATCGACAACATAGAGTTTGTATCTACACGGTCTAATCTTCTTGCATCTGCTGATTCTGCTACGAATTTTTGTTGCGATAACGTACTAATACCAAGGGTTGCCATTTGTAATTGTAATTCTTGTATTTCTGCTGATTGTGCTTCAAATGCACTTGCGGCTGGCTCTACATAGTAGATTTTATTTCCTGGTTGAGTTGCCATTGCATAATTAACACTAATAGCCGTATCTTTTGTTTGATCATCCCATCCCTCCATTACCAATAAAGGCTGTGAAGCAACGTGCAAACTATGAATTAAATCAGCTTGACGTTGAAAATGTGCAAGATTTAAATGTGCAATATCTAATAACGGTGGTTTACTTGTCATCGTGTCTGTCTTTCCTGAATAAACAGTCACTAAAGGTATTTCACCTAATGAAAAATCACCTGATTCAACAATTTCATAATCTTGCTCGTTAGCAGGAGATTCAAAATTACCTGCATAAGTATTATCTTGTGTGTACATATCTTTTGTAGTCTCTTTCTTTCTATAAATTCTGTATTTTCCTGGTTCGATTACACGAATTTGATCATATACTTTTTCACCAAATTCACCGTCAGCAACAACAGCTTGTTCAGAAATTCTTACTTGAATTAATTTTCCATAATTAACTTCTCTATCTAATCTCCAACCACAAATTTTAGATGGGTCTATCTCGATCCAATAAGGTCTACGATTCTGTTGCCTTTCTTCAGCAAGATTTCTAGCTCCTTTTGGTGCAGGAAAATCAACAAGGGTATTGCTATGTCCATAAGTTAAAGCACAAATTAAACTTCTTCTTGCATACTCATCTAAATCCGATCCACATCCATCAACATCCTTTACAAATACATCAGTCCAATATGGATCGCCTAAAACAGTAATTGGTTTACGAAGAATTAATCCTGTTGCAGCTCTAATTAATCTTTGCGTATAAGGAGAAAATACAGCACGATTAACTCTTGATAAATATGCGTCATAATCTTCTCTCGGTTCTAACGGTAAAAACGCTTGCGAGTTTTCTCTTAAATAATCAGTTCCGTAAGTTACCGCCTTCATTATTTCCCACCCCTTCGTCATATCTAAAACAGCTCTTGTCTTAGCGAATGGATTATCAGATCCACCTAAATAGGTTTGACTAACAATATTTGTACGCAATGCCCCTGGCATAGAGTATGTCATCTAACTTTTAACCAATACAACATTGTTTATATTCTAAGCTCTATTCTTCTGGTTTCATTACCATTTTGTTTTATTTGCCCAATATGCAGCACTCATCTTCCCTTTTGCGATATTTGCAGCGTGTCTAGCTTTAAATGATTTCCTCCTAGCTTTATCTTTTTCACTTTGGGGGTTTTTTCCTGCACCACTAACGCCTTGCTGTCCAAAACGTATCAATTTTACTTGATCTCCTTGCTTTGCTAAGACTGCATGAGACTTAGTTGCATGACCAGGTGTTCTTTTGGGTTTGTTATACCCACTAAACTTTTCTTTACCTCTTGTAACTGTCATTTTTTCTTCTTTTTAGCTGTTTTTGCTGCTT
>Ga0208158_1000178_pt1 | contig 27333 bp, 36 predicted proteins | sample 8_EtaG_FD_184081 | JGI IMG/M metagenome (GOLD analysis project Ga0208158, IMG submission 184081) | Marine viral communities from the Subarctic Pacific Ocean - 8_ETSP_OMZ_AT15162 metaG (SPAdes) (version 2) | ecosystem: Environmental > Aquatic > Marine > Oceanic | place: Pacific Ocean | collected...
CTTAAACAAGACAAATTAGCCATACCTAAAGATGTTGCAAAAGCAATATTAATGCAACTTTTAAAAGCTGAGAATTTTGAAGGTATGAAGCGATTATTAAATGAAAGGGAAATTGGTCATTAAAAATTTGCCCCAAAATTTTTGGAGATATTTTTTATGTGGGAAGATATTCTTAAAGATAAAATAAGAATGCATGAGTATAATAAAGTTTATGATTCTTTGATAGATGGTAAAAAGAGAACCGCTTTTGAAATTGCTAAAATGAATGATTTGGGTAATAGTAAGGTATATCATATAATGCAAAAAATGACATCTAGTAAAGCACGTATTTTTCCAGGTATTAAAAAAGAACGGATTGAAGGTATTAGGGCAAGAAAGAGTTATTTATATTGGAGAGAGGTGTCTATAAAATGAATTGGGAAATTTTATTAAAAGCCCATAGTCCTATGCCGGTTTGGGTTAAAGATGCAATTAACGAAATTATGTCGGATGGTGAATCTCATAATTTGAATGAACTAATAAGTATGATTTTTAAATTACGACCAGAAGGTTCAATGGATTTCCCATCAACATCTAGATTTAAGAGTTATTTAGATAAACACGCGCAGATTCAAAGAATAGGGCGGCAACTCCCCATTTATAGATGGAAGGTGTAATTATGTTAAATTGGGAAATGGTGCTTAAAACCCAATCTGCTAAACAATATATTGATAATTACATTGAAGAAATGAAAGAAATGTTCATACAAGCATTAAAAGAAGATAATCCTAATGCTGATGAAGGAATAATTAGACGAGAGGCTAACCAAGCATTAGTGGATTATGTCCAACAAGTGGTTTTTGAAGGTAAGCAAATTCCAATTCCTAATATTACTGAATTTCGAGGTGATAAAAATGTGGAATGATGTTTTGAAGATGCCTCAAGTTCAACCTTTTTCACAAGGGTCTGAAAGAGTTGATGGGCAATTAATTGGTGGGCATCCATTACCTTTAGTTGGTAGATATTTAAGTTACATAAATAATCTATTAGATGAAACACATAGACATTCTTTGAAGAAATGGTGGAAACATGGTAGATTAAGAACCGTCGGAACCAATGAAGAACAAAATGCAGCAAGAAGAACTATTACAAGTGATAATCCTACTTTATTACCTATTAGTGGATTGGAACATATGAAAGCCTTTGCGGAATATACTGGCCAACTTGAACCACCAACATGGGAAGAATTTGTAAGTAAAATTGATAACCAAGATGAGTTTAAAGCGGCTAGTGTTATATTTGGTGATGAGTTTCCTGAAAGTAAACAAGATTTAGAGAAGATTAAAGAACCGTCATTTAGATATAGAAAACCTGAACAACAGGCTCGACGAGAACAAAGACATCTAAATGATTGGAAGAAAAATTATGTGGCTAAAGTGAAAATGGTATATGAAATTTTAGACAATTACTTTTGGGGATTGTATGGATATCTAGAGAGTGAATTAGAAGAACTTCGCCGTTCTCCACATTATACTGAAGATGTTCAACCAAGGCTTATTTCTTATGAGTTCTTAAAAGACGTAGTAAGTGACTTAACAGAAAAGGGAACGACAAGATTTTTAGACTCGAAGATAACTGAATCTCAAAAAGGTGTAGTAATTTTAGTTAGACCTAAATGGATTCGAGAGTTAGAAAAAAAATATTTCTATCATAAGGGGCGGGGTGTAGAAGATAACCGTAAAGCATGGATTAGAATAAAAGCAAACCCATCATTAGGCACAGGACCACGAAATACTTGTATAGATTTAATCCAAATAGAAAATAATATACAGCGAAAAATGCATACTGTTTGTTTATATGCTCCTGATTCAGACGCCTTCGGTCACCCAATTTGGGCAAATGATTTCTATGTTGGTGTTCTTTTGGCATTGCAAGATACTAACAGTTTACGCGATTTTGAAAGAATGGCCCCTAGTGGTTCAGGCGGAATTTGGAATTGGCAACAAGGCGGTCATCCTGACGCAGCAGATAGAATTACTTGGAATGTTCCAGAAGGAAGGCAAATGGCGTCTTATAGTTGGTGTTTAGAATTGGTTGAGCAAGTAAAGGAAGATTTTTCAAAATGGGGCCAATATTGGGTTAAAGAAGTTGGTCCGGTTGAACCAGAACCAATTGATGATAGGCTTTTTTCAATGGACCAGAAAGAGGCTTTTAGTAAGATAAAAGAAAATCTTAGGGAAGGTAATTTCCAGCGGTCAGAAGGTGAAAACTTAAACAGTTGGGAAGATGTATTAAAATCCAGAAAGGTTAGACAACCTAGAACTTCAACAATTACTTATGGGGAAACGCCCGGAGAAATTTCTAAAAAAAGACTATTACCAACATATGTCCAAAATAATACTACACATGAATGGATTAGTAATGTAAGTGTTCAATATAATGCGTTTATAGATATGTTTAGCAAAAACGCTAATAATGATAACTTATTAATGGCGTCATGGTATTTACGTAGTTATGTTCCTAAAATCCATAGTGCATATCAAAAAGTATTAAATGACCCTGAACTTTCTAATCCATTTAAGGGAACAGGTCAAAATCTTGCACCACATCAAATAGTTCCTATTAAAAGTGTAACAGGTAAATTATTAACTTACGCTTATTTTAAATATAATAAACGTATTCCAGAAATTAATTTTATTGCACTCCTTCCTAGAGCCAACCATCCAAAAGGGAAAGGTGCAAAACTTTTAGATGTTGGAAACGGTAAATATGAAACTAATTGGGAAAATAACACCTTTATTAAAAATCATATAAAAAGTTTATATGGTGCAGCCGAAATCGGAGAAACAGAAGAGGCCCCCAAACATGGCAGAACAATTGGTGATACTATGACTGAAGAGGATAAAAGAAAACTTGGGGAGGGTTTAGATGAGTAAAGATGATTCTTGGTGGAAAACTCTTAAAGAGGGTGGAACTATTACTAGCGGTAAAGCCGGTATAACTAACAAAACTTTTGGTGGAAAGGGTGTAAAACCTAAGAAGATGAAGAAACCTAAGAAAGTAAAGAAGCCTAAAGAAGAAGAATATCCTATTATTCCTGAAGAGGATGATTTTTGGAGAGATTGATATGAGTTGGTTTGATATATTAAAACAGACTATGGATGTTGCCGCTATAAATAGGCAAAGAGAATCTGAAAGTCAAAAAAGATTAAGAGAAAAACAACAGCAATTAGCACCTCAAGCCGCTCAATATAGAACAAGATTCCAAGAAACACCTGCTTCTTTTGCCCCTGCTACTGAAGAAGAAAAAAGAAGAGCAGAAAGTATAGGTGGTTTTGAACCTACTTTACAACGAGAATATAAGCAACGAATGGAAGATGAACAGCGTAAATTAGAAGAGGCTTGGGCGGAAAAACAACGAGAATTACAAACTCAAAGGTCTAGTGCTAATAATGCTAGAATTGACCAATTAAATCAAACTCTTGATTCTACTAAAAGGGATGTAAAAATACTATTGTCTAAAATAAAACAGAAGCAAGCACAAGGGTATCAACAATTGGCTGATAATTTAGATAGGCAAAAATTTGAGAATATTAAAAATAAATTAAAAGAGGCAGGTTTGAATAATTTGTTGGCTCAAGTAGAAGCAGTAGAAAATATGGCAGAAGGGAGGTTTTCAGAATGAGTAAGAAAACACGCAAACATTGTCGAATGTGTCAATGTGAAGATAGAGAAGATAGAGAAGAGGCTATCAATAGTTTATCCATTACACCTGATGATTTAGATAAAGAAATGGATTGGCCTTCAGGAACAACAAGTAGACATATGCGAAATCATGTTGGGGAATATGAAGAAAAATCAAACCCAAGGTGTAAGTTATGTGTTGATTCTGGAAGAGAAATGTATGAACAAGGTTTAGCAGAAGGGACATTAAAACCTAGCGATTTAGCAGGTGCATTAGGAACAACAACAGAACAGATTAGATTACATATGCAATCCCATTTACAACCATTGGTTCAGAAATCAGCCGCAGTAATTTTGGCTAAGAAAGAGATTGATGAGATTGATTTATTATCAAGGAATATTCAAAAGGTAGATGCTAAATTAGATGAACTTTTCCAACAGGAAAATTTAGATTTCCGACAATTAGATTCATTAACTAAGTTAGCAAGAGAAGTCCGTGAGAGTTTAAAATATCTTATGGAATTCAAAGGCAAACTTGTTCACAAAAGACAAGATACAATTGTTATCGCACAAATGCAAATTGTTAAGGAAGTTCTTGCACAACAACACCCTAATGTCTGGTTAGATGTTAGAAAAGAAATGGAGAGGAAATTGCAATGAGTTGGGAAAATATATTAAAGCAATATACTGCTGAATTTCAGTTGTTTAGTAATCCCGATAAAGTAAGATATAGAAGAAAACATGATGTTGATGCAAGAGATGAAAATGAAATTGAAAAAGAGATAGAAGAAATGAAAGAATATGCAGAACAATTTTTTGAAGATATAGTTAATATGTTTGGGTATGGAAATAGTTATCATTATAGAGATGCTGGCCAAACTGCGGTAGAATTTACTAATGAATTATGGGATATGACTTTAGCAATAGTTATAAATAATAACATTGTAGCAACAAGAAAAGTAGATGTGGATTGGGTAGTTAATTTTGGAGAACAGTAGGGAGGAAATTACAATGAGTTGGAAAAATATACTAAAAAATGATTCTGACCGCAAATATAGCGATGAGGCTTTTGAACAAATAAAGATACTTTTGAAGAAATTAACAGGTGAAGATTGGGATGAAGTTTTTGGGGATAGGGAAGACGCGGGAGTAAATTCTTTTAATTTGGTAGAAGAACAAGAAAATTCTGAATCGAGCAAACTATTAAATGAATATTATGACGAACACCCTCTAGAGTGGGAACATGACCTTTATACCCCACATTTACTTAGATGGTTGAAGGGGAAGTTAGAATGATTAATTGGGATTATTGGAACGCACAACTTGAAGGACATGAATCACTGAAAAAGAAAAAGAAAATTTGGCGTGACCACAAGAATGAAAATAAAGATATTATAGATAAGATTTACGAATGGTATTGGGGTGATGAACAATGAGTTGGGATGATATTTTAAAAATTAGCACAGAAGATGCTATCCAAGACGCTGAAAGGTATATGCCTGAAGAAGTGAGTAAAGATGTTAGTTCAGCAATGTTACGAATGTATGAGAGGATGTTAAAAGAATTATGGGCGTTAGCAGATGAAAACGCTGATAATGAATTAAGTTCAGAAATTAATAGGATAACTAATAGAAAAGGACAACAGGTAAGTGCTAATAGATGATTGATAAATTAGCAACATGGTTATCTAAATATGCACAGTATTTACCAAGATATACAATATGGGGGAAGAATGTATGATGTGGATTGTTTTAAGTTCTTTGGTTATTTTAACTGCTATTTTCTTCTATAATTTTTGGATAGCCCTTGATGACCTTCTTGATTTTACAGTGGAAGTTGAGGCAGAAGAAATAACAGATGAGTTATGGAAAAGTCACAAATTGTTAAGGAGGATTCAAAGATGAGTTGGGAAACTGTTTTAAAAATAAATGATGCTACTAAATTGTTAAGAACCTTACTAACAATTAGTAGAGAAATTACTGGTAAAGATGAAATAAAATTACAAGCATATATTATGGCTAGACAAATTAGAAGTTTATATGGTGGTATGGAACCAAAATTGGAAAGTATTAAAAATGCTATTAGGGAAAATATGAATGGTGTTTGGCGTGACCCCGATATGGCAGAAAAATTACTTAGAAATGACCCTAGTATAATAAGGGAATTAGAACGTAACAACCTTTCCATAGATGACGTTGATTGGGAAGAAATTTCAGCAGCAGTTCTTTCTGTTTATGATAAGGCTATTGACGCATTAACGGAGGCTGATTTAAGATGAGTTGGGAAAATGTATTAAAAAATACTGAAGAAGAGAAACCTGACTGGGCTAAGAAATATGACTTTGGGGCAAAACGTGCTAATCAAGTAAAGGAAGCCTTGCTCCTTTGGTTTAAAGATGAAGAAGCCTTACGCAATTCTTATTTTGTCGATTTAGATGAAAAGTTTACAAGAGATAGAATTTCTAGACTTATTGAAGATTTAAAATTCGCTATGAGTTCTGATAACTATGACCCAAAGAGAGATACGGGTTTACCTAAAGCAATTAAAGCATTGGGGAGATTACTATGAGTTGGGAAGATATATTAAAATATACTGGCGTTGTAAAATTAGACACATTACAAGAGCAGTTTGAAAAATTTAATTTAAGATTAGATACCCCTAGTAGTAAAGGTTATCCTGATGCAGTAGATGATGGTCTTTTTGTAACAGAATATGATGATGACACTAATAGACCCTATGGTTACACTACAATGAAAGATATGGGTAATTTTGTGTTTGTTGGGAATAGTTATATGAATGCTGAAGCACCGAGAGGCTCATGGAAAAAAGTTGTAGCGGCTAGAGATGCTAAAATTAGTAAACCTAGAATTACTTTATTAAACCCTAAAGGTGCGACAGATTTTGGTCGAATGGAACAGTTTGTATTTGACCGTAATGGTATTAGAATAGAAAATTATTCTCAAGTGGAAGATATTATGTCAGAAGCGCAATATGAAGAATTTAGTATATTACCTATGTATAGATATATTGAGGGGGAAGAAGAATGAGTTGGGCAAATATATTAAAGGCTAAGGATAAGAAAGAGAAAAAGCCCACTAAGGAACTTAAAGAAAAAGGTCCGAAAAACCAAAAGGTTGGTGACGGTGATACTGCTCAAATTACACATTCTCCTAAATTTGTAAAGATTGTTAATGAGTTAAAGAATTGGGTAAGTGCTTGTGAATCTGTTGATATTGGAACATTAAAAACAACAGGTCGTGGTGCTAACCAAAGAGGTAATAATACTAGCCTATTTGATTATATTGAAAAACACGTAACTGGTGATGTTAGAAGAGAAGGGTATAAAAACTATGGAAAGGGTGTTCAAGGAACTATTAAAAAAATAGTTGATATTGTTGATTCAGAACAGTTAGTTGATTCTGATGATTTAAAGACGATTAAACGTTATATTAAAACTTTAGAACGAATTGAAAAAACTGATAAGTTAAATCCTAGAAATATTCTTTTCACTGTTCCAGACGCTGTTGGTAAAGATGGTGCTGAATCTTGGAAAACTGTTTATGGGCATTATAGAACCCCAGAATATGTTAAACACCGTAAAGCAAAAGGTAAAGAGGAAATGGGGCCAGCAGAAGGACATTGGTATTCAGATGATGAAAATACTGCTGAACCTCCTTTTTGGCAAGCGTTGTTTGCTACTAAAGTGAAGGATATTCCCGAATTAAATATGGGATTATTACCATTATTAAAAACATTCGGCCAAATTACTAGTGACCCTAAAGAACCAATAACGAAAGTTAGCAATTGGCATATTAAAGGTAAGATTCAAAGGTTGGGAATTGAAAAATCAGAAGGATTTATGAATGCCCTTTCAGAAGTTTTAGGAATGCAAAAATGTTATAGAGATGCAACAGGGAACAAACCATTCGATAGATTGTGGATTAATTTTACTAAGACTAGAGATGAATTAAGAAAGAAGCCTATTAAGGTTACTGATAAGGATGAATCGGATTTAGTTATTCTATATCGAAAGAAAGATGAGTTTATGGATGACGAGGATAAACCTAATGTTCAAGTCGTGTCTTACTTTGTTGATGGTATTTCCGATAGGTTAATTAGAACAATCCTTAGCAATCCCAACCAACAAGTTATTGACTTAGATAATCATCCCCATCAGGGCTTAAAAGGTATTTTCCTTCATAAGCCAATTAATGAAAGAGAGAAGCGAGAAATACTTTGGAATAGAGAACAGGATAAGGCAAGAAAGGATGGTAATTTACCATTTTGGGCTAGGGATGAAGAAGATGAAGAACCTAAACCAAAACCTAAGAAAGATGATGATATTGAAGAAAAAATGCTTAAATCTTGGCATACTCATTTATGGAGATGATTACAATGTGGGAACAATTACTTAAAGCAGATTCACATTGGCCTAATTCTGAAATGGATTGGGTTGAACTTTTAACTAGCGATGTTCAAGGGTTTATTGTAACAGGTGAAGCATTAGTTGATAAACCTGACCAAAGATATTTAGAAACATTTAGAACTGTTTTACGCCGTTACGATTCTACTACTGTAAACAATTTTATTGCAAGCCTGACTGATACATTTGAGTCTAAATTTCCAGATTTAGATGATGACGAAGAGGAGGATAAGTTAGAATTAATGGGAGATAATTACCTTAGAATTCGAGAAGCATTTGAAAAACATATTGGTGAATATAGACATGGTGCTACTAAAGAAGGTGGTAAAAAGGGAAGGGAACATGTTGATATTTTAATGTCTCGTTTTACTGAAGCCGCAGAAAGATTAGAAGCCGAACAAGATGTAGATTGGGATGAATTAGAAGCAGAACTTAATAAAGTGTATAAGTCTGCTAGAGATACTAAAGAGTTAAAAAAATTCAGAAGGTCATTATCCGATAAAGTAAATAGGGTTATCGCTTCTCATATTCCAAAAGGTTCTAATTTACCAAAATTAAAATCTATGTATAAAAATTTCACTCAAACGGCAGATAGTGTAAATTATACTGTTGAAACTATTACACCAGAATTAGCCGTAGTGTTTTTAGAAAAAGTTCAAGAACCAAACAAATTAGAAGGGCAAAGTATAGGTGCTATTAAGCAACCCGGACTTATTTCTAGATTTCATGAAACTCAAATGGGTGAAATGCAGCAAGAAGAACGCCAAAGGAAAAAGAAGAAAGTTACTACTAAAAATATTAAAATAACAGAATTGAAAAAATTACAAGTAAGAGGTTCTTCTCGCAGTAGATTTACACCAGTATTTAAAGGTTTATTAGAACATGATTTAGATGATGCTCAATTAGGATTAACTCAAAGAATTACTAGCGATTTAGAAAGTCGTGCTATTAATCTGGATTCCATAAAAGATTACGTAGTAGATGCGTTATGGGAAATTAAGATGGGTAAAGCCACGACTGAAGAGTGGGAAGAGAAATTAGGGATTCCAATACCTAAGATGCCAATTGCTGCACCCTTTGAACAAAAAGATGAAGAGGCTTTCAAAGAACAAGTGATGAGATTACTCACCGACGATGAAAATGCTATTAGTCAAATGACTCAAGGTTACAAACAAAAACTTTCTAATTATAGACAAGGCGTTCCTAAATTATTTAAAGATTTCATTATGCAAATCGCTAAGAATAAGAGTGTTTATGGACCGAAGTTAAATGCGATTTGGTCTAATGGTTATGATGAATTTTTAGATAAAGTTAGAGAGCAAGATTCAAATTTAGAACCTGCTGGATTTCGAGTTATAGATTCACTATTAAGTAGAAACAAAGGTATGGTTCCAATTTATGCTTTACCTAGTAATAGTAAAGTGAAGGTCATGTATAAGTATATGGAGGAAGGTGAAACATTTCCGGAAAATTGGTCTGATAGTAAAGAAGAGGCTTGGGATGATTTAATTAATGATTATTTTGAATTTTTAGGTGAGCCTGATAATTTAGAATGGTCTGATGTGGAATTGTTTGGTGATTTACTTTCTATTGATTCTGATAACAATGATGTTAAATTCGCAGACCCGTTTAGAAATGCTATCGCTGAATTCTTTACAGAAGTCCAAAGTGGAAATACCGAATTATCAGTTTTAACTAATAAACATACGCCATCAATGGCTAGAACTGTAAATATCACAGATTTGATTAAAGAAATAAGGTTTATTGAAAATAAATTATTTGGGAATGCTAAAGTGAATGCCATATTACAAGATGATAGCACAACAAGTAAGGCGTTAAAGGGAGATTTAACCGATGAAGAATTTAAAAGTTTAGTTGAAGGTTTTTTTAAAGTATTTGATGCAGTTATTACCAATATTAGAAACAAAGTAATAGAATTGATTCAAGAACATTTAGAAATGATGGTAAACAATCAAGCAGAATATTTACAATATAACATTCAAATTTTTGACATACTACAAATTGGCGGTGGCATAGGAAAGGGTCTAATTAGGAGGGAGTAAGATGGTTAGTGAAGAAACGACAAATAAACTTAAAAACGAATTGGTTGAAATAGTTAAGAAACCTTTAACTGACAAGGCTAGAATTAATGCATATAATGCTAAATATAGAAAATGGGTTCGAATTCCAGACCTTAGAAACGAAGGTGTAAATAGACAATTTTTAGATAATCTTTGGGCAGAAGTTACTGAAGAATTTGGTGCAGAAGATGATGCTGAACAAAAAAGAGAAGTAGAACGTTTATACAATAATCGAATTAAAAAATTCTTTAATTATGATGGAAGTGCTTTAACTTTAGATGAATTAAGTGATGCTGATTTTAATCCAGGAAGAGTTACCTTAAATAAAAAGAATTTAAGAAAAGATTGGGCTGAACAAAGAGCATTGATATTAGGGTGGACTAGTGAATTGAATATTCTTCCTTATCTTGCTCAAAATGTTACTAATAATTTAATTGAAGTTGTTGATTCTGTTGATAACCAATTGGCTAGAGAAATTGATGCTGATGAATTAGAGACATTAGAATTACTTCCTCAAGAATTAATTAAAGGTATTCGTAATATTAGATTAAAGGAAAATAGAGATAAAATGTATGATTATTGGGAAAGGATTTCAAAATTACATCCAAAATTAATAACTGCAATCCAAGAATTACAACAAGCAGTAAGAGATGGTGGAGAAAGTGAAGTTGCTGATTTAATTTTACAATTACCTAATCAAGCAGTTATGGGTGGGTCAAAACCATCAGCGCGGGGAAAAATAGCAGACGCATTTGAGCAGCCAAAAAGAATGGAAGGTGAAAGTGAGGAAGATTTCAAAACTAGAACCGAAATGCCTAAAAGAAGAATAACACCTTCGGATGCAGCATTCTTACCTAATTATATTCAAGAAGTCCCAGCAAAGGAAGTTCAAATATTCAGTAAAGGGCAACGTTTTATGGATTGGATTGCTACAATTATTATTGGTTATGAGATTAAGAATAAAATTAAAGGGCCAAAATTAGGCCAAAAAAGTAGAGATTATTCTGATTTAACTGGAGCATCTAAACGTCAAAGAACGCCCCGTATGAGAACATCGCAGGGTTCTGACCCTGACCCTAAAAGGGGAGATTGGTCTATTCATGGAGAAACTGTTGATGATAAATATAACCCTCTTTCTTCTCTTGGCCCACAAATAGTTGGTCCTAGAGAATCGGCAGATATGCCTAAACCTGATACTATAAATGAAAAAATAAGATTGCCTCATCATGTTGTATCAGAAGGTGAAAGAAAAGATGCCACTAGTTCTTGGGAATACTTAGACCCTATATTTTGGGATAGTCTTAATGATGGATTAGATATAGTTATCCGTGATTTTGAAATAGATGATGCTAAAGAATTCGTAGAAAATGCTATCACTATGGCTAGAAATAGAAAAATGCCTGCTAATGAGAAAAAATTAAAGTCTAAACTAATTAGATTAGAAAAGGAAGCACTCAAGACTAAAGGTGTTCAAGATAAATTCCATATCCCTTTGACGGATTGGGTTAAAGATAATTACAAAGAATTAACAGGTGATGTTGATGAAGTTAATGAATATACTGCGATATTTTTCAAAAAATTAGCAGATATAATGTTACTCGCTAGAGGTCAAGAGAGAGTGCAAATGGAAAGAAATTATCCTCTTCCACCAAAAGATGCTAATACTAAAACACCATTACATTCACCACCTGCTGACCAGTATTCTCATGGAAAACCTAAACCTATGGGATTAAGAAGAACAAGGACACAAGCCGGAAGAAAGGCAACAAAAAGAACAGATTTTGGTAGTGCTGATATTCAAAACGCGATAGATAAGGTTATGAAATTAGTAGATGCTTATTATTTTGTGCCAATTTTAGGAAAATCAACTTTATTCATAGACCAAATTATCCCTCACTTTTCACATGAAATGAGTGGTGATTATGATTTCTCAACATTAGGACTGTTATTTAGTAATAACCCTGCCGCAAAACAATCTGCAAGTATAGGTCCAAATTTGGAGGCTAATTTTAATTATTCCGATTTATTACTTATCTCTCAGAATTTACAGGCGGAAATTAGTGTGGAAAATCAACCCGATACAAACGCTTATGTGGAGGTTTTAGAAGAACTTGCTCAAAGTCTAAAAAATTGGTCTGGCGAGGAAAGACGCGCCGCTCAATTTGCATCAGACCAACTTCGTAAGTATTTGCAGGGTAAAGATGAAGTTGATGCTTTATCTCAATATAAGATTTTAGGTGTTAATGCTAACGTATTATTTGCTGAATGGTCACAGGGTCGAAAGGAAAATGATTCGATTATACTTGATATTAGAAGTTGGTTACAGGGGCCAAGATTTAATGCTCTAGTTAAACAGCGCGAAGATATGGGGATTAATGTTACTAAACTAACTAATGTCGCCAAAGATATTTTAGAGGCTACTTCTCCAAGTAAATTAAATAATATTTCTGATATAGGAAAATCTTTATTGCTCGCTCACGATGTTGTTAGAAAGATGCAGGGTAAAGAAATTTCATACGGCAGTTTGTCTGTAAATAGTTTGAATGATATGGATTATTTAATCACTAAAATGGAAAATAAATATAAGGTAGATATTACAACTAACGATGTCTTAAATATTGTATATTCAAATGATTCTTTACAATCAATATCTAATAATCACGGCTTATCTCAAGATATTGTTTATGAAATTAAGGGGTTGTGCAGATGACTTGGGAAAATATATTAAAAGACAAGAAGTGGCATAAAGATGAGCCAAGACCACCTAGTGGTAAAAATCAAAAAGAAACTACTGAGTTTGAAGAAGTATCTGATTCTGTTATCGAAATTTTACAAAAGCCTGAAGAACAAGAAGGTCCTTCAGAAAAATTTAAATTGTGGATTACAGGACAACGCGGGACTTCACGAATGGCTGGTAATTGGTATGAAATTGCTGGTAAACCTGAAGGGCATACATACAATTCAAGACGAGAAGCGCATAATGCTTTAAAAGAAGAAATGAAAATTGGTAGTCCTAGACCTTGGACTGTTGAAGGAAATTTATATGGTGGGGAAATGGTTATTTATGATGGTATATTTAGAGTAATGGGCGTTCCTGAATATTATTATATTATTATTGAAGAAAATGAAGAATTACCTGATGCTTCAGATTATCATCCTAGAACTGATTGGACAAGTAGAGAAGCATTAATGGATAGAATGGCTGGTTATGAGTCTAACCCCGAAGAACAAACATTTGGCACAAGAGATTATCTAGGTGAAAGAGGACATGAGGATTTGGTAGAATGAGTTGGGAAGATATACTTAAAGCACGGCCTAATGCAAATAGGACAGGAAAAAAGATTAAATGGAACGAATTTAAACGTTCAATCCCTGAAGGAACTACTTTAACAGGATTAAACGAATATCCACCTTGGGAGGGTGGTCGTCCTGAAAGGCAAGACGATATATTAACTGATGTTAAAGTTGTATTTTCTAGTGAAGAGACTATGATGGAATGGTTAGTTGAATATGGAGAACATTTTGACGTAACTTGGATTGATGGGGGAAGAAGTGAGTCTAATGTATTATCTATCCCTAGACAAAGATTTGATGAATACGAACCTAAACCTAAATTAAAATTTCATATTGAATCTGACCCCGACGAAGGGGATTATAGTGGTTATGAATTTGAAGATTATAAGAGTCCGTGATTATTATGGAAATTGACCAGTTAGATTTTGCATCCGAAATGGATATGGAGATTTCTAAATCTTCATTCCCATATTTCTTTCAACATATTCTAGGGTTTGAATTTACAGACTTCCATCAAGAATGGTTAGATATGATGCATAACTCAAAACGTGCAGTTATTATTTGTAGCCGTGACCACGGAAAATCTGTATTTATGCACTCATGGGCTGTTTGGAATTTAGTGTTTCAACCTCCCCCATTTCAAATGCTATACATTTCTTCTAACCATAAACAGACTATGGTTCACATGAGAGATATTGATAAGTTATTCAATAAGCCAGCCCTTAAACATTTTAGACCGAGTAGAGGATGGGCAGTAGGAAATATTACTCTTACTAATGGTAATTCGATTCTTGAACGTTCAGTTGGTTCTCAGATTCGTGGACTTCACCCGCAAGAAATTATTATTGACGACCCTTTAAAAGAATTTAGTCTTAACGCCATTAAGCGTGTAACTGATTGGTTCTTTGGTGACATGATTCCGACTCTTCACCATACCGCCTCATTAAGAATGATTGGCACACCTTTTACATATACTGATATTTTTACAGAACTTGAAGAGAATGATGCATATACTGTTAGAAAATATCCTTGTTTGAATCAGTTGAATGAACCCCTTTGGCCGGAACGTTGGGATTATGATGCATTAATGCAACGTAAATCTGAAGTGGGTTCTTTGAAGTTCACGCGAGAATATATGTGTATTCCTGTATCAACAGGAACTTCTCTCTTCAATCCTGAACATTTAGATGAATGTAAAAAGGCAGGTAAAAATATGATACTACTTATGCGTGAACGTAAGAAACAAGGTTATAAGTATTTTGTTGGTGTAGACCCTGCAATTTCTACTGATGGGGATTACAATGTTATTATAGTTCTTGAAGTAGATGACAATAAAAACAAAACAGTAGTATTTGTTGACCGTTCAAAGAACGTGGAGTTTAGAGAGAATATTAATAAGTTAAAGTTAATAGGACAATTGTTTCAACCTGAGTCTATTTTCTTGGAAACTAACACTTTCGCCAAGTCTTTTACACAGGAACTTAGGAATGAAACAGACCTCAATGTTCATGATTTTACTACTACTAGGAAGAAGAAAGAGGAAATCATCTTAAATTTGCAGATGAATATAGAGAATCATAAAATCATTTTCCCTAGAGGGAATGAAGAAAGTAGAAGAGTCACAGATAACATTTTAGAGGAATTATCAATGTTCGCCATCACCGATAGCGGAAGGTTTGAAGGTGTAGGCGCACACGACGATTTGGTTATGGGGCTTGCCCTCGCAAATGCGGCTACTCACCAATTGTTAGACCATTTTATTTTAATTGATGATATGGATATTTTTGGAACACAAGATGCAAATAAAGATTTAATTGGGGGTGGAATACTTGGTCTTAACTTCTAGTAAATTACGTGAAGCGGCTGATGAGTTAGAGCCTCTTGAAGAACAGGAAGAAGAAATTAGGGGTGAATTGGGTTTAGAAGAAAAGTGGTTAAGAACGCAACCAATTTCTAATGAATATGATATTGCTACTAATATGGCAAAGAAATTTAACATGAATCTTAGTCAAGTTAAAAAGAAGTTAGAAGAATATCCTGAAGATTGTGCTTGTGAAGATAAAGATATTCCTAAATTGGTTAAAGAGTTACGAACTTACCGCAGAAAGGTTAAAGGGGATAATAAATTTAAATTAACAAAGGGGATTGAAAACTTAATCAATTCATATACTTCTCACTTAAACGATTGTATAAAATCGATTTATTGGTTAGATAAGTATAATTACCCGCTTAAGCAAATGAAATTTGATGAGGTCGATTTAAAGAAAATTCATTCTATGAAGTCATATGATTCCCGTTCTAGTTTAGTGGACGTTCTTTGTAAATATTGGGAGGCGGATTTAGAAATTAAGAGCGTTGCTTATTCTAAGGAATACTCTCTCTTATCTAAGCAGATGAAAGAGTCCAGAAAGGAATTTAGAAAAATATTAAAAGATATTCCTCATCAATCTGTTAGAAAAAATTTAAATAATCAAGTGAATGATTTTATTAAAAAGTCAGTTTGTGATAACCCCGGAATATCTTCTAGAGAAATACATGATAGAATGCCAAGTAAATTATACAAACTTTGTTCCCCACAAATTATATCAAAACATATTAAGAAAATAGGTATAACTAATATTAACGGTTCTAATTATAAATTACCAGATGAGATTAAAAAAGACCTTTATGCTTATACTGCCTCGTTTATTGATTCTGATGGTTATATTACAATGGATAAAAGTTATAACCCAAGAGTGGGATTGGTAGCAACAGGGGATAGAGGTAAAGCATTTATGATTCAAATTCAAAAAGAATTGGGTATTGGTAAATTACACCTTGACCAAAAATCCCCTCAAGGAACTAGACCAGTTAATAGATTAAATTTTTATTCTCAGGCTGAATGTCATGAACTACTTACAAAATGCCGCCCATACTTTAGAATGAAAGGTAAGAACGCTGACTTACTATTAGAGTTAATTAAAATGAAACAAGGTTTCAAAAAGGAAGAATGGTATAAAGGGCGTTGTGAGGAAATTTTTAAGTTGATGAAGTGGGAAAATCATAAAGACCATGTTGGTTATAACTTTGCTCAATATGGAATTGACCCGACAATTGTTGCTAAATTACATGATAATTGTAAGATGGATGTAATGTCTGAACTAGATACTATCGCTAAAGAGGGAGAGTGATGTGTGAAATGATTGATTTACACATAACTAAATTATCTTGTTCTGAAAGGTCATCATATTTGAAAGATTGGTGTCATATTTGTAGAGTTGCGGATTTGGAGTGATAATATGGTTGAAAAAAGAAGATGGTCATTAAGAAATTTCTTTAGAAGAAAAACACCTATCCCTGCTGACCGTGAGGTTTTTCAGTTAGGTGTTCAAGAAAGAGAAGCGAACTATTTAATGACAACACCGTTGTTATTTAGCCTTGCTCATAATTCAGTTATTACTCGCACTTGTATCACACAATTAAAAAATGAAGTGTTTAGACGAGGATATGAATGGCGAAAGAATTTTGCTCATAAGTGTAAAGATTGTGGGAAAGAACATGAAAAGCCTGTTGAGATGTGTTCAGAATGCGGTTGTCACAATTTAAGAAAACCTAACCAAAAACAATTAAAGTATGCTAAAAATATGTTTGATGGTTATGTTAATAAGTCTAACCAAATGTTGATTGATGTTCTTAAAGAATTAGAAGATGATTTGAACATTGTTGATGATGCTTACCTTGTTTTGGTTAAAGAGTATTTCTTAGATGGTAATGGTGAAATTAAATTACATAGAGTTAAGGAAATTTATCGTGCAGACCCTGTAACTATGGCTATTTATTCTGATGAAGTTGGTGAAAGGGGAACAAAAGGTTTTACTGCTTTAAATGATAGAACCTTCACAACTGAAAGTCAATTTGAATGTCATCCTGAAACAAATGAAACTTTATATCCTATTCATTATGTAAATCGTGTTCATGGTGAGGACCAATACTTTATTGAAGGAGAAGTATTACATTTTAGTAAATATTCTCCAAGTAGAATGTATGGGCAATCACCAATTATCACTTTATTTAATCATATTACTACTCTTATTGCTATGGAAAACTATGTCAATACTTCTTATACAAAAAGTCGTATGCCCAAAGGATTGCTTGCTGTTCAAACTAGAAACATTGAGTCAATGAGAACTTTTTGGCGAGCAGTTAAAGAAAAGATGGAAGAGGACCAACACTTTATTCCTGTTATGGGAATTGAAGCCGAAAATGGTAAAGGTTCTGTTGAGTGGATTAAATTTATGGATTCACTTAAAGAAATGGATTATGTTGCGGTTAAGGAAGATTTGCGAGATAGAATTGCTGCTTTCTATGGTGTTAGTAAAATCTTTATGGCTGACAGTTCTGCTAGTGGTGGATTAAATAATGAAGGTATGCAAATCCTTGTTACTAATCGTGCAGTAGAAATGGCACAGAATGTTTACAATCATTACGTATTCCCTTGGTTTGTTGGTGAATTCGGAATTACAGATTGGAAATTAGTATTACCTCCTTCAGAAGAAGAGGATGAAATTGCAGTAATGCGAAAGCGAGAAATTGAAGTTAATATCGCAGCATCAATTAAGAATCTAGGTTTCATTGTTGATATGAACGAAGATGGTGAATTTACATTCAAAAAAGAACCTCCTGCACCAATTGCAGGGAAACCGAAAGCAGGGGATAAAGGCGGTAAAGTAGAAACTGACCCTTATGCTGGAACAAATATTGATGCTAGTCAATTAGGTCAAATGCAAGAACAAATGGTTCAAGGTAGCAAAGATTCTTCCGGTGGGGCCACAAGGAATAAACCCTCTATGAGCGTTGGGCCTGATAAGAGAAGCACAGGATTACCCAAAGAAGCCGGAAATCAAAATGTTGATAAAAGAACTGAAAGAAGGTGATTAAATGAACTGGGAAGAAATACTTAAAAATAAACGTTCTATTGATAGACGTGCTAAAAAGGTGGCAGGTGATAAAGCCCAAACTAGGCTTGATTTGGGAATACCTGTTCCAAAAGAAATGCGGGATAAAAAAGTTATCAGGCCACCTAAAAGAACTCGCAGAAAGGTAGATAAACCAGTTGTTTCAGAAAGAGATGTTGGTCCTGCTGATGCTTCTGATGTATTACCACCATTAAGTGAACTTCGAGCAGAAATGGTTAAAGACCCTAGAGGTTTATATGGTGATTTATCGGATAAAGTTTTTAGATTAGCATCACTTGCTAGAAAAGAACCTAGAAGGCAAAAAAATATTTTAGGATATATTAGAAAATTAATTAGAAAAGCGAATATCTCGGAGAGAGACTTATGAGTTGGAAAACAATAATTAAACAACCTCAATTAGAGGACACCGGTGAAGCAGATGATGTTTCAGGAACTACTATTTCCGGTCCCGATAGAGGGGAATTATCACAAGCAGGTGTTAGAGTATCTGTTGGAACATATAGCGATTTACTAGATGAAGTTGGCCAATTATGGGTAAAAGCCAAATCTGCAAATTCTATGGAACAAAAAACTTTATTTGGACAAATAAGAAAAAAGATTAGAGAGAAGAATATACCGGAGGCATGAATATGACAAATAGACAAGATATAGCAAAAATTCGTAGAGAATTACAAGAAACTGAACGGTTGCTAACTTTAGCAGAACAGAAAAAGACAATCAATAAAAATATGGGCCCTGTATCATTACCTGATAAAAAGACTCATTTCAATGAAAGAAGTTCATCGAATGATATTGATTATGTAGTTCATCTACCAAAGAAACAAAAGAGAACTGAGAATAAGTGGTGAATAACATGTTTGGTTGGTTTGGTATTCTTAAATATGTTGAAGATATGGATGAGGGTAGACAATTAGCAATGGATGATGATAATGCTCAATTAGCCGCACAACAAATGCAATTAATTAAAGATACATTTCAACAAATTCATGGTGTTACTAATAAATTGGAAGATGATATTGAAAAGAATGCGCCTGATGACCAACAATTAACACAATTATTTAATAACTTACTTGTAGCAATAGAACCATTAGAAGATTATCTTAATAAGGCTTGATTAATATGACTACTCTCCTAAAGGCTTATTTGCTTGGGGTAAATGACCCCTTTCAATTAACAAAAATCTTTGTGGATGAACTTAGGAAAGAATTATCTATCCCTCAACAAGCGGCTCTTAGAGCAGGTGAAGAAGTGGATATTGGTCGAGAATTTGGTATGAAATCTTGGGATGCGGATAAAAAAGCAATAACAGATAGCATTACAAATCTAGAGGAATTAATAGAAGAAGAAAGAGAACTTATTGAGGATAGAGCAAACCAAATCACAAATTTTGAGGAAGCACGGGAATCAGCATCAGGTCAAAAAAAGGCCAGACTTACAAGATATTTATCTAAATATAGAAAATTTGCTGTGGCGCAAGATAAAGATGCTAGAAATAACATTAGAAGATTTAGAAAATATATTGGACAAGATAAAGAAGAATTAAAAAGTCTTGGTAAATTATATCAAGAAATGATGGGTTTTGCGGAAGGAGAATTTGAGGCTCAAGATGATGAAACAAAATTAAAACTCTATAAAAAAGCATTAAAACAATTAGGTGATAGTCTTGAAGAACAAAGACAGGCTTTACAACCTGAAGGTAAAGAAGCATTAAGACAAGAATTACAATATTTTAATGAACAAACATCAGGTTTAGAAATTTTTACTGATGCACAAAAAGTTAAGCAAAAAAAGGCTATTACTGCAAAACATAGGAAGGGTGAAAATCAAAACCTTTTAACTCGTCAAAAGATTAAAAATTTAGAAGATAAGTATAATTCTACATTAGTATTAATAGAACAAATTGAAAGTCCTCAAACTAAAACTGGATTTAGAACTAAACTCCAAATAGAGCGAGAACTTTTAGAATTTGATAAAAAGCATCAAAAACGTGCTCAATTATTAGCATGGGAATTAGTGGGAATGACAAAACCTGAATTCGATGATAAATATGATGAAGTTAAAGAAATGTGGGAAAAAGAATATCAGTCTGAATTTGGTCGTATATCGCCTCAAACTGCTGTATTTTTAACAGAAACAATTACAGGGTATAGAAATCCATTTAGAAATGTTAGCCGTAATTGGAGTGGTATGTATGCTAGAGATAGTAAGGGACAATTATATGTTTATGATAAGGAAAAAAAACACACTGATGGTCAATTAGGTGTATATGTTGAATCGCCTGACCCCCCATTAAAGGTGCAAGAAAGCAAAAGTAAATTACTAGAAGAAAAGAAAAAAATATGGTTAGAAGGTGGTTATCCTTCTTGGGGTAAATTTGTTTCTAGTGCTACTGAAACGGGGGGTAAAAGTTACGTTAAGGGTTTAAATGACTATTTACAAGTTGGCAGTAAAAGTCCAGTAGAAAGTATTGCAGGGGTCAAAATTAAAATACCTAGAGGTAAGCAAGAACCAATTCCTATTACAGATGAAATTAAAGCAGCATATAAAAATAATAGTATGTCTCTTGAAGAATTTAAATCATTCCTTACAGATAAATATCCTCGAATACTTTCGACTACTGAAGATGGTAAAACTATCTCGCAAGTTGTTTCTGGGAATTGGGCTCAATTTGAAGAATATAGACTAGAGTTAGCAAGAGTTTTAAGAACGGATGAAGATAAACATGGGCAAGAACTACTAGACCGTTTTGATGGGTTCTTTAAAAATTTAACAGAAGAAGATTTGAAATATTTTGAAAAGCCTGTTGCTGAAGCCGGAACCACTTCTCATGGATTAGTTAGGGCAAAAGATGGAAGAGTAGAAACCAAAAAAAGAAGATTAAAAAACCTCAAAAGTTTATATGTAGTATTAACTTCAGCAGTAAGTGATTTGGAATTACAACCTAGTCAATTGACTAATCTTCGTTATATTATTAATAGAATAAAAGAAACTATGCAAGGCCTTATTGCAACTAAAGAAGAAGATGATTCTGAAGAAGAAGATTTAACAGAAGAACATCAAAGGCAGTTAGAATTTTGGCATGACTTATATGATGAGGCATTAAATATTAGAGAATATTTACCGCCTACTCAAGATTATCAAGGTGATGAATATAAAACTTATCATAGAGAGCAAGTTGTTGAATTATTAAAAGAAGTTCAAGATTTATTATCTAAATTAGATACAGATGAAGACCCTCAAGAAGAAGATTATTTTGATTTAATGGTTACATTTGAAGGGTTACATAGAAATATGGAAGAGTTAGAAATCCCAAGTTGGACACCTAAAAGAAAAGAAATTGAAAAGGCTATTGGTCTAATTGAAGCAAAATTAGAAAAATTTTATGGAAAATTATCTAATGAGGATTTAAAGAAATTTAAAGATATGATGAAAGAGATTGGTGTTTTAGATGACAAGAAGGGTAAAGCACCAAGATTAGGTAGAAAGCGTAGGAAGTATAAAACGTTTTCAACTGACCGACGAAAAGTAATTAGATTATATTTGGACGCATTAGAAAGAATACGTAAACGTTTATATTACAAATACGTAACAGATATTGATAAAGAGCGCGGCCTTAGCGCAAGAGCAAAAGAACATAATAATAATAAGATTAGGACTCTTTTACATTATTACTTCCCAAAATTCACAGTATTAAACAAAAAATTATTAAGTGATACTGATAGAAGAAAGCCGTTATCACAAAAAGATGTAGATTCACATAGAAGTAAATTAATTGATGCAGTATGGCAAAAAAGGAAAATTAACCTAAATGATTACCCACACTTATATGATACTAGAACTGATGTTGCTGGTCATGAAGTTAAAACCCAAAGTAAAAAGAAAATTACAGAAGATGAGGGGGCAGAAAATATGTATGGCCCGCTTGATGAACAATTAGTTGGGGAGGTTCAACAATTGATTAATGCTGATGATGATAAAATCATTGATGATGATGATATGGGTGATTTCGCAGAACTCGCAGAATCTGAGCAAGATTTATCAGAATCATTAGGTGGTAAACAGGGCCAATCGCTAACAATGGAAGAAATGCAAAACCTTTTACAAGAGAGAGAAGATAAGAGAGTAGAAGCAGCCAAAGAGAAAGATGAACAGGGTGAAAAGGATGAAAAGGATGAAAAGGATGAATCAATTACTGCTGATATACAAAAGCCTGTTCCTGATGCAAGTAATAGAATAGAATTACCTGACAAAAGAGCAAGAGATTTTGAAAGATTAGTGGACGATGAACGCAGAAGAAGGGAGGAAGAGGAATGACGTGGGAAATTATTTTGAAAAATGCTAATTCTATTTATAGCCGGGCTAAAGAAAAATATATGTTATATTGGCAATATGCTCAAAATTTGCCGGGAACAGGAGAAGTAGCAACATTAGATAGTAAAGTCCGTAAGCATATTAATTTACGTTTAGATGCAGGTATTCCTGAAGAAGTTATTATTGATGAAGTTGGGAAACTTGCAGAATCATACACAATGGAAGGTGGGTCAGAATGACATGGTTTGATGTAATAAAAGAAGATAGTCCGGCATTGGCTAGTCTATCACAAAAAGAAAAAAAGAAACTTAAGAAGGTTTTACAAGCAGCAGAACCTTCAGAATACTTTGGTCAAGACTTTACAAGAATGGGAGAATTGATTGATTTAATGCGAGAATTAGATTTAGTTAAGGGGGATAAAAAAATGCAAAAGAAAATGAAATCCATTTCTGAGCAAAATGTAGATGTTGTCGCTATGGCTGCTAAATTGAGAAAAGAATATGAAGAAATGTATAGAACACTTCGACAGATTGTATATCCTAAAAGCAAGGGGTTGAGAAAAAAATGAAGTGGACAAATATACTAAAAGAAGAAAATATACCAAATAAAGGAAACTTGAGTCAAGAAATTGAAATGATGCAAACAGTTCTTGCGAGTTTACATCCCCCAAATCCACAGATGATTAGAGTCTATTTACCAAAACTTAAACATAGTCTTAAAACACTAGAATTATTAGTTGGGAAAGGTGAGTAAAATGACATGGGATAAAATTTTAAAACGCAGTAATACTGATGAACTTGAAAATGTATTAGAAATGTATTCAGCATTAAAATCTATTTTAAATGATATTTCTGCTGATATGATACCATTGGTCGCCTTGTTACAAAATGGTGATTTTGAACAAGCAAATACCGAATGGGAAAAATTACGTGGCGGTATTATGGATTTGGAAGGAACAATGGATGGTGTAAAGGACGTTAATATGTTTATTACTAGATTATTAGGTGATGCTTAATGAGCAAAATGAATTACGAAAAAGCGAGTAAAGAACTAAGAGAACATATTATTTTAATGCTTGAACATTTTGATAATCAAGATGAAGAAGGTTGGAACAAACTACTTAAGATTGCAAAATTTGTGGTGGAGGTAGATTATAAATGAGTGAAACAAACGATGAAACGTTAGAAATTCTGAAATTATTAGTGGATAAAATCCAAAAACTAGAACAAACAGTTTATGATAATGATAATATCTTAATGAAGTCAGGCTTTGTTAAGGTTGATAGCCCAAGTCCAAGATTACAAGCGGGGGATGGAATTATTCCAGATTCGGATGCAATTGCTAAGATGAGTTGGGACGAAATTAATAATCTTGTTACAAAATTAGGCGGTGCGTCAATATGAATATAGAAGAAATCTTAAAAAAGTTAGATGAAATTAAAGTGGATACTATGAATAATCTTAGTAGTTCAGAAGAAACAAGTGCTTTACAATTAGAATCGGCTACTGAAGAACCTCTTGATGAAGATGCTGCTGGTGAAGATACTAAGAAAGAACCTATTTTGGGTGAAAAGCATAAAGACCCTTATTATCTTAAGATTCGTAATTTGAGTAGAGTTACTCCTATGGATGGTGCAGAAAGTCCTCCTGAAGAAATTTACACTAGTGGTGAAAAGAAAGCCATTACTACTGAAAGTATTCAGGCGCAGTTAGATGATTTAAAAAAGGCAGAAAGTGTTACACTTACAGGAAAAGGTAATTTAATGCATCCACCTATACCTGAAGAATTAGTTGATAATTTACTACAAACGGTTCAATCTTTTCAACGTGCCAATGAGCCTAAAAGTTTACCTAGATATAGGGCTGGTGCGTGGAATCGTCTGATTGCCTCTTTACAAAATATTAAAAAGTGGCAAGATGAAACTGCTCAAAGAAGAAATTCATTAAGACAGTGATTATATGCCATTAAGCGGCCTTAAGTTTGAAAAGGATACAAATCCTCTTTCTAGGCGCATTCAGCGTCTTTTTGAACGGACTAGGGCTGATTATCTTTCGGCTAAACAAGAGCCAAAAGAATATGGTAAAGATTGGAAAAGGGCCGTTGATAAATTAATTAACATTTATGCAGGAACTGATGAACTTTCATCTAATCTTAAACAAACACTTGATGAAAAAGATTTAGAATCTAATGATGCAAAAGACCCAGAATCAGTTACTGCACATAAAATCTATTCAGCAGTTAAAAAACTAAGATTTGAATCTGAACACGTTAAAGACCCATTTTCAAAGAAATTTAAAGATAACGTCCTCGATGAACTATTGGGTAGTAAAACGCATCTTGCATTATTTATCCATTGGTCGCTTAGAAGTGACAGAAACGCACTTCCTAGAGCATTTTGGAAGGAATTGTTACCCAAAGGGGATGAAATTACGGATGGGTTCGACGGGCTAGACCTACATATCAAGGACATACCCACCTACATTACTGAACATTATGGTGATGAGAAAAATACACAGGGTGTTAAAGCAAAAGTTAAGGGTGCTATGTCCTTATTCAAGCCTTTGTATCTAAAGTTCTATTCTCAATCCGAATGGGATGCACTCGTCGGCCTCGACATAGAGAAGTCTGAAAAAGATAAAGGGGATATTAACTTCCTTATCCCTAATAAGCCAATGTATCGCATTTTCGATGTAGATGATATTAAGGAATTACGCGGGTTTACGGGTGATTGGTTAGTCCAAGAGAAATACGATGGAATGCGAATACAATTACATAAAATTGATGATAAAGTCAAAATCTATTCATATAATGGTAATGATATTACTGATAAATGTAAGGAACAAGTTAAAATTCTTAAAGAAAAGAAATTTGGCGAATGTATATTAGATGGAGAATTAATGTTGTTTGAAAATGATAAACCTCTTCATCGCGCACAAGTTATTGCTCATGTGTTTAAAGATAAAAAAACTGATGGTGAATTAAAAATTCATGTGTTTGATATTATGCGTCATAATGACCGTGACTTGGCTGATTCTCCACTTCAAGATAGAATTAATATTTTATTCCAAAATTATTCAATACATTCTGATGAGAAGTTAGCATTCCCATCTAAAAAAGATACCAGAATTGCAGATAGTTTAGCAGATATTAAGCGATATGGTAAAGAAATTATGAAAATTCCAACATCCGAAGGTGTTGTAATTAAAGACCTTACTTCTACTTATATTAAAGGGGCAAAGAAGAATCCAAAATGGATAAAATGGAAGAAATTTGTTGATTTAGACCTTATGGTTTTAGATAAGAAAACTACAAAATCCAATTTAAATTCTTATACTCTTGGGGCTGGTCCATTAACTATGGAAGAGGCTCGTAAATTACAATCTGAGAAGATAAATGGCAGATATTATTTAAATGTTGGTAAAGCACTTAATACTAAAATAGATGTTGAAGTTGGTAAAATTATTAGAGTTAAGGTTGACGAAGTTAAAAAGAATAGAAAGGGTCAATTTAGAGTTTTTACTGCTAAAGTTATTGAGATTCCTGAAGTCGAAATGCCTGATAAATTAATTACTTTAGAATTACTAGCGGATGCTGAAGGTGATGTTAAAAATTACAAGGCAAAGGCATTAACTAAAGGGTTTAGCATTACAGATGAAATTCATGGAGAAACCGAAATTATTCTTAAACATGATATGGATGGATTTACAATTTATGGATTTACAAATGATAATTTAATGTCTAAAAACGCTCTAGTAGATTTAGATTTAGTCAAAGAAGAAATTAGTAAATTATTGAAGATGAAGAAAGGGAAACTTAGAGTTCATATTGCCAACTTTTTAAGAGAACAAGACCGACCGACTAAGTTAGAAGATATTGTTAAAGATATATTGGAACATAAAGAAATCGCTAAATTGTATGGCGAATTATTTGATGGAGATGACAAGAAATTTGCTGATTATTTGTTAAATCAGGCTGATGAGATTATCCATCAAGGTAAAGGTGAATATACTGCATCAGATATTAGGGATGAAAAATTTACTACTGACCATAATAAACTTCAAAAAGAAGAATACAAAACACCTGAAGAATATAGAAAGGGTAAGTTTAAGTTATATCTTAGAAAGGATGAAAATTTGAATTTGACTTTTCTTTTAGGTGAGGAAACTATTGGTTGGGAAATTGATATTAAATCTATAGATAATGTATTTGATTTGTTTGGTAAGGCTGGTAAATACCCTGCTAGAGTCCAAGAAACAGTTTCAAAGGAAAAATTGGTTGATGAAGGAGATGTAGAGTTAGGTGTTCAAAGACACGGTTATCATGAATATATGCTTAAGGGTAAAAAATTCGAAACTAAGTTACATTTAAGAGTTGTAGACCTAAAAGAACAAAAACAATGGATAGCATTTTCAAGTTTTACAAAAGAACCCGTTGAACCATCCACAGATGACGGAATATGGGATATTAGAGAGGACAAGAACAAGGATTTGTCCTTTGAATCGCTTGATTAGGTTTTCCTTTAAGTAGTCAATCGGAGATGATGATACATGGCGACCGCATCGCTGCAATTGAACCGTTCAATTAAACCAAATGCAAAATCCGAATT